>Ga0118677_10001474_pt1 | contig 49687 bp, 70 predicted proteins | sample AliMusrvi5mmetaG_FD_86154 | JGI IMG/M metagenome (GOLD analysis project Ga0118677, IMG submission 86154) | reverse complement strand
GTTTCACGGGTATCAGCAATACTAATAGCATTATCCTTAAGGTTGATACTACTGCTTTATCGGGTGTTATAAGCGTTTATGGTTACAGCAACTGTGGCTATAGCGATACTGCTTATTTTAATGTAAATGTTAAATCAACAGCCGGCATCAACAAACTAAGCGAAACTAATTTTAAACTATCACCTAATCCGGCAAAAGATTATGTATTAATAACCGATAGCAATATCAAACAAATAAGACTTACAGATAACACTGGCAGGATTGTGGTTATAAAAGATGCCGGCAATGCAAATACAATTCGCATTGTAGTAAACAATCTATCAAAAGGGCTATACATGGTACAGGTATTATATACCGATGGCAGAACTAAAACAGAGAAGCTGCTGGTGGAAAACTACCTGCTGTAGATAGTGGTGTGGCTATATCTGATGAAGCTCGTGCTGTGCGTAAAGCTAGAGATGCTGCTAAAAAATTGTCTACAGACACAACACCTGTTGTAGCTAAAGCATTTGAAAAAGTTGATCCTCGTTCTGTTCCTAATGAAGAGGAGATGATTAAACATGCTACAGACATCTATGAACGCTATGGTGAAGCAGAAGCTGTTAAGTTCTTTGAAGACTACCAAAAAAATCTTAACGAAAGATCTATACCTGTTCCTAATACTCCCGAAACTTTAGACGATGCTTTACACAAAGTAAACACTTTTGAATCTAAAGACAAGTCTGAACACGTTGTTGGATACAAAGAGAACACTGACAAAGGTGTTACAGCAGAAGACCGTGCTAAATGGTTTGATATGCGTGAGCGTGGTGAAGAATTACCGCCTGAAGCCAAAGCTATCCTTGATGAAATAGATGCTGAGAACCTAGCTTTAGTTCGTAAGATCAAAGCTATGGGCGGTGACGTGGGTGATGAATTTGCCACAGGTCAATCCCGCATTCGTTTGTTTAGTGAAAAAGAAAAACCAGGTTGGAAAGAAACTATCAAAGAGTTCTTCTCCAACAAAATGTCTTTTGGTGACAAAGTTGGTGAAAAAGTTAACGCTGCTATTGAACGCAAAGTATTTGGTTTAGATGTTTGGTCTAGGTTAAAGGATTCTGAAGGAAAACCTATTGCTGGTGCTGGTAAAAACAAATCAGATCGAGTCATTGAATTGCACAGACACCCAGAAGACACTAAGTTTTCTTACATAGACTCAAAAGGAAATAAAAAAACTGTTGATGTAAAAAAGGGAACTTCTATTTGGGAGTGGCGTAACGGAGAAAGAACTTTGTTAGGGCATTCTGACAAATTAGATCTTAAACGTGGTGACACTCTTGAGCTAAAAACATTAGACCAAACACCCACTTCTGGAAAAGAAGGTACTGGGGAAAAACATATTGTTAAAGCTGTACATGTTATAACTGATGGAGCTGTGCCTAACATTGAAGCTCATTCTCCGTATAAATATTGGCATGATGCAGAAGCATCTGCTCGTATAGCTAACATGGGTCTACGTAAAATGGCTCGTGAGCTAGAGCTAATGAACAACCTTAAACAATCTGAGTTGTTTAAACAGATTGCTCATGGACCAGACCAAGACATTAAAGATCTTCCTAAACACTATGTTCAACCTGAAAACATAGGTCTTATACCTCAATTAGATGGATGGAAGTTTGATCCTAAGACTGCTGCAATTATTAATGATTTTGCTAAGGTCTGGGACAACAATATGTGGATGAAGGCTACCAATGCCATTGTCAAAAACATGATGTTGAACCCTATACCACACATGTTCAATGAGGTAATGCACCTTTGGAATGCTCGTGGGTTTACTGGTTGGGTTGACCCTCGTCAACTAGCTACATTTGCTGACACAGCTAGGATTGCTTGGAGAGATGTGGGTAATCAAACTCAGTTCTACCGAGACATTATGCGTGAGGGTGGTTCTATTCTTGGTGCTGATCCTAGGAACAAACACTTTGAAGCTCTACAAAAAGAAGCTCAAAAACAAATGTTTGAGACCCCTGAAATGCAAAGAAGCATGACACAGTTGGCTAAAAAACTTGGCACTAGTGTTGGTGATTTGTACAACGGCATTTCTAATGCTTCTCAAAAGGCTATGTGGTTTACCCGTGATGTTATGTACGTGCAGTACATCCGTGAGATCATGGCTAGACAAGAAAAAAGCACTGGCGTTAAGATGGAATTGAAAGACGCTATTGCACAAGCCGAGAGGCACATGCCTAACTATCGTATGCCTTCAGAGGTGTTAGGTAGTCGTGGACTTGCTTGGACTTTAAAGAATCCTAACATTGCTTTGTTCTCTAGGTATCACTATGGCATGGTCAAATCTTTAGTAAACACCATGAAAGATGTTGATCCTCGTAACCTAAAAACACCAGAAGGTCGTGCTCACTTTAGAGAAGGTGTTGACTCCATGTTGGCTATTGGTGTTGCTATGGGGGTGTTATATCCTCTTATGGATGCTATGGCTAAAGCAGTGTTTGGTGAAGATGCTGAACAACGTAGGGCTGGTCCTTTCCATTTGCTCCAAGCAGGTGTGGATGTGTATGAAAGTAAGAAAGATTTTAGTGCTTTAATTTACCCTGTTTTTACTTTTAATCCAGTGTTATTAACGTTAGGCCAATTGGGTTTTAACAAAAAACTATTTACTGGCAAAAATATTTACAACATGGACGACAGTATTGAAAACATAGCTGGTGATATAGGCACATATGCTGTAAAACAATTGCCTCAAGCTGCTCCTATTATGTCAGCTACTGCTGAAGAAGAGGGAGACACAAAACTTCTTGCTAGACAGTTTGACATTAAAGTTAAAACTGAAAAAGAAAAAGAACGAGAAGCTCGTGCTAAAAAGTACCAAGAACGTACTAAAAAAGGACGAGATACCAAACGGGCTAAAGGAACATACAACCCATGAAACTTTTAATAATAGACCAATTTGACTGTGGTTTTTCTATGGACTTGGCTATCAAGTCTGCTGATTATGGACATGAAGTTCGTGTGTATATGCGTAACAACTTTGATGGCACTCGCTGTGAAAACGGTGATGGCATGGATTGCTTTAAGAAAGTACCTGATTGGGAGCCTAGTATGGACTGGGCTGACCTTATATTTGTTACTGATAACAGTAGGTATATCCAAAAAATAGAGTCTTACAGACGTAAAGGCTACCCTATTTATGGTTGCAATGTAGAAGGTGCTAGGTGGGAACAAGATAGAGAATACGGTTCAGCTATCTTTGAAAGAGCTGGTATTGCAACTATCCCAATGCAAAAGTTTAAGAAATACGATGATGCTATAGCTTTAGTCTTAGCCAATAAAGAAAAGAGGTATGTATCTAAACCAGTTGGTGATGGAGATAAAGCTCTTAGCTATTGTTCTAAAGACTGGAGAGATATGGTCTTTATGCTTAACAAATGGAAGAAGAGTAACGCCTATGATGGTGAGTTTGTTCTCCAAGAGTTTCACAAAGGCTGTGAAATGGCTGTTGGTGGTTGGTTTGGTCTAGGTGGATTTTCTAAGCATATTCTTGAGAACTGGGAGTTTAAAAAGCTTATGTCTGGGGATCATGGTCCTGCTACTGGTGAGCAAGGTACTGTGATGAGGTATACCCAAAAGAGTTTGTTAGCTGAAAAGGTATTATTGCCATTAGAAGGTTTTCTTCATGGTATAGGTTATAGTGGCTATATAGATGTTAATTGTATTATTGATGATAAGGGTAATCCCTGGCCTCTAGAGTTTACTACTCGTCCTGGGTGGCCTCTATTCCAGATCCAACAAGCTCTTCATCTTGGTGATCCTGTTGAGTGGATGCTTGACTCTCTTAATGGTAAAGATACTCTTAAAGTTAAAGATGGCATTGCTTGTGGTGTTGTTGTATCTCAACCAGACTATCCTTACAACAACGTTAAGAAGAAAGAGAATACAGGTTACCCTATCTTTGATTTAACAATGGAGGATGCTACTAGTAACATCCATTTGTCAGAAGTTAAGATGGGATTTGGACCAGGTAAAGATGGTAGAAACACTGAGCCTTGTATAGTTACAGCAGGTAGCTATGTGATGACTGTTTCAGGAGTAGGTAAAACTGTTCATGATGCTAAGTGTGCTGCTTATGATACTTACAAAAAGAAAGTCTGTATGATTAACTCTCCTATGGTTAGAGATGATATAGGTGAGAAACTAGAAGAAATGCTCCCATTGCTTCAAAAGAATGGTTACTGTAAAGACGTTAAATACAAATAAGCATTATGGCTACTAATGTCAATATTCCAATTCCACAGAATCCTATAGGGGAGAATTATCCCTGGAGAGATTGGTTTCAAAAGCTTAGTAACAAAGTGTATGGTTCTTTAGCAAGCCAAAACTCAAATGGAGTTACTATAACGGGTGGAACTATAGACAATACGGCTATAGGTTCTACTACTCCTTCTACTGGTAGCTTTACAAGTTTAACACTAAGTGCCCCATTAAAAATAGCTTATGGTGGTACTAATGGTTTTGCTGTACCTACTGCTGGTGCTGTAGCTTATGGTAATGGTGGTGCTTATGCTTTTACTGCTGTAGGTACTACTGGTCAATTCCTAACTTCAAATGGAGGTGCTGCTCCTACATGGACAACTATAACGTTTCAAAGTACGGCTGCTCCTGTTACTGTTACTACAGCTACTTACACTGTAGGAACTACTGATTTATGGATCATTAATAATTACGCTACTGGTACTACAACACTTACTCTTCCAGCAGCTTCTAGTTATTCAGGTAGAGTTTTGTATATACAAAACTATAAAACTAACACTGTTGTGTCTTCTGGCAGCAATGTTATTCCCCTTGTAGGAGGTAGTGCTAGTGCTGCTATTCTTAATGCTATTGCTGGTGATACAGCTACTTTGGTTTCTAATGGTACAAGCTGGGTAATGACTCAATATGTTCCCAATAACATTTTATTACTAGGATAATCTCATGTGGACCCTTTTACTCTTATTGCTGCTGCTAATTTTGCTTTCAAAGGCATTAAAGACCTCTGTAGTATGTACCAAGAAGGAAAAGCAGTCATTAAAGATATTCAAAAGACTGCAAAGGAGGTTCAAGCAATTGGTAGTGAAGTTAAAGGAATATTTGGGTGGATTAGTAGTTTATTTTCGTCAAATAAACCCAATGAAGTGGTTCAAGAAACCAAAGAAATAACTCCTAAGAAAAAACAAAAACAAGAACCTATTACCAAAGCCGAACTGTATCAACAGTTTGCTAAGAATTTAACTGCTTTTTTTAAAGCATATAACGAATTAAAGTCTTATGTTATTCAAGAAGAAGAAAAGTCTAAAAACGAATATGATCCAACAGGATCTGTAGCTGAAAAGGCAATTCAAAGGGTTTTAGCAATGAGTCAAATGGAAGCCATGTCTGTAGAATTAAGAGAATATATGATTTATCACGTACCTGAAGATCTTCGGGATGAGTTAGGTGCTTTGTATTCTAAAATTAACAGTATGTTGGGGACTATTGCTAACGAACAAGAAATGGCTAGAAAAAACATGCTACGTAAAAAAGGTCAAGAAGCATGGAAACAAAAACAATTGGAAGACAAAGTCTGGTTTAGAACGGCTTCTACAATAGCAGTATTATTTGTAGCAACATATTTTGTGGGTTTAATGTGGGCAATAAATCGGATGACACATGGGGGTATGTAGTTGCTATTATTTGTTTAGCAATTATTTTTGTTATTGCTCTTCCAGTATTAGGTTTTATGTACATGGATATGAGGACAGAACGAATAATAATGGAATCTAATGTTCGTAAAATTGAGAAACTTAAAAAAGAATTTGAACTAGAAAAAGAAAGAAAGAATGAAAAAGAATGAAATATTTAGTTTTACTTTTGTTGTTGGTTAGTTGTGAAGATAGGTATAGGTATCCTTGTCAAGATCCCAATAATTTTAATAATGCTGAATGTCAAAAACCTATCTGTGAGTTTACTCAAACTTGTTCTGAATATCTTGTAGCACCTATATTGGAGAAAAAGATTGCAGTTGAACAAAAACAAACATCTAAGTGCAGATGAAATAGAGATCCGTATATGGGCTTTTGTTGTTACTATGGTTACTTTTATTTTATTTTTTATAGTAGTTTCCCTAATATACAGGACTACTTTTGTTGTTCAACCTCTTAAGTCTATATCTCCCATGGATCAAGCAGACCAAAAAATGCTTAATGATATAGTGTTGCTTATTGTTGGTGGTATTGGTGGGATTATGACTAGAAAAGGTGTTAAAGCTGCTTCTGATATGATTGCTGCTGCCACTCCTTTATCTATGCCCAGTGTTCCTAATAACAAATTTGGTTCTACTTTTGGTGGATTTAAACAACAACCTTTTGTTAAAAATAACGATATAGTAGAGCCTATTAGCAAACCATCTCCTTTTAGTAGTCCTAACGAAAGACCTCCATTATGAATTATGCAATAGCTTTTTTACTAGCTACCACTTTAATTGGTGGAGTTTATGAATATGGTCACCACCAAGGATATGAAGAAGAGCGTTTAAACGTTCAAAGTGCTATTGACGAAGCCAACGCATCTGCTAGGATGACAGAAGAAAAACTCAACGGAAAAATTGCAGATTTATCAACTCAACTCTCAAAGGCACAAGATGATGCTAAGAAACAGAATGCTAAACGTGATAGTGATATTGCTACTGGTAAGTTGCAGCTCTACATCAAAACTAAAACCCCAGTATGTCCCTCCACAAATGCCCCCTCTACCAGCGGATCTGACACCTCAACCGCCCAACTTGACCCAACGTTTGCTCAATCTATTGTCTCCATCACAGATGACGGGGACCAAGCCATCCGTAAACTCAACGCCTGTATCGCAACCTATAACCAAGTAAAGGAACTTATAAATGGAAGCCCAACAACTCGCTAATGCTGCTAATATTGATTTAGAACATGCTGAACATCTAATAGATGGAATTAATTCTGCTATACAACAAGCAGATTTGTCTACTCCAGAACGTTTAGCAGCTTTTATAGCTCAATGTGCTCATGAATCTGGTGGTTTTAAATTCTTAGAAGAAAACCTTAACTACAAAGCTGAGTCTCTTTGTAAAGTTTGGCCTAGCCATTTTAATAGTGAGATAGCTAATGAGTACGCCCATAATCCAGAAAAGATAGCTTCTAGAGCTTATGCTAATCGTATGGGTAATGGAGATGAAGAATCTAAAGACGGTTGGATGTATAGAGGAAGAGGTTTCTTACAAACAACAGGTAAAAAAGGTTATGAAGAGCTATCAGATGCTACTCAAATTGATTTTGTAAGTAATCCTGATGCTGTTGCTACACCCGAAGGTGCTTGTGTTTCTGCTGCTGTATATTGGGAAAAACACCGTCTTAATAGGTTTGTAGACAGCAACGAGTTTGTGGGATTAACTAAAGCTATTAATGGTGGAACCATAGGTCTTGATGACCGTATGGCTCGCTATAACCACGCACTATCTGTACTTTCCTAAGTTTTTTATTAACAATTTTTTAGGTTGAGGGGATACACCTAGCTGTATCTCCTCTGATCTTATTTGCCTATTAAGATAGTTTCTTAACCAATCATGTCCCCCTATGTCGTAGTACATTTGTCTTTGTTTTTTACTTAGACGTATAGTTACAAAGACTCCATCTGTTATTTCAGAGATCTTTCTTGGCATCTCTAGCCTCCAGCATTGCATCGGCTATTGTGTAACAGTCTTTAGCTACAAGGTTTTTCCAATTATCATCCCACCCATGTATTTGAGCTTGGTTGCAATACGCTGTGTACATAGAGTTTAAAGCAAGTCCTGCAAACCAATCTCTAAGCTCCATACCCCCATGTTCTTGTCTACCTATCATTGTTCCTTTTTCAGGACTGTATAGTGGTGTTGTACTTGGAAATGCTTTCATTCTTCAATCCTCCATTCAATCAATTTATACTTCCACACCCCTGGCATTTTGGTATTCAACTCGTCCATTCGATTTTGCGCTTTGATATGTAAATGCCCAAACGGGGTTTCATCCCACAGCGGTAGATTTTTACAAGAAATCTTATCTTCAAACACTAGACCAGTTTCTAAATTAGTCTTTTTAAACCATAGTTGAGGTCTATTCATTTATAACTCCTAGTAAATAAGCAACAAAACAGAATACAGCTGTAATCCATACAGACGCTAAACCTAAGATTGCTACTAGTAACAAATAATCTAAGACTTCATTCAATGTTTTTCTCCTTGAGTTTAGCTTGTATAAACAACAAATGTCTTTCAAATTCTGGTCTATTTAAAGGTGAGTTCATGTTTACCCACATTTCAAGTGCCTCTTTAATTGTTAGGTTACGATAAGCTTTCCATCTAGGAGATTCTTCTAGTGTTTTTGTTTTTAAATAATCAATAGCCTCTTGTATTTCTTTCCATCTGTGAGTGCTGCTTTTATCTAAAAAAGTTTGTATTGTTTGTAGTGCTTGTTCTTTAGTCATGTGTTCTTCTCCTTTAAATAATTTTCAGCACACTTAACGCAGTACAGCGCATGATTACCATTAACTCCGCACTCTGCACACCCAACTTTTATTTGTGGTGCGGTGTAAAGTGGTTCACCTTGAACTCTAGTCTGCCAATCACTACCACTTCCTGAATCAATGTATTGATACCCATATCCATCAAAATCGTATCGAATTGCTACAGGTTCATTGTTCATTTCTCTTGTGCCTTTCTCACAACGAACAAGACCACTATCTTTAATAGGTATTTTTACAAAAGATATAACTTCATCCGTGTCGCTATCAAATACCCTAGACTGAATGCTTTTTATACCAACGGACAACGAATGTTTTATTTGCTCTGATTTCATGTTCTTCTCCTTTAATGCTTTTTCTATGTATTCACGCAGTTCGTCAATCTCTTCGTGTAAGCGTTGCTGAATCATTGAATTAGTAATCATCCCGCTTTGATGGTCAGGGTGTTCTTCACAACGTTCGCTAAAAAATTTTATGTCTTCGTATTTCATGTGTTCTTATCCTTGAGTTTAGATTCAATCTCATGGGCAAAGTCACCTACATGACCGCCATAAATGATTCTCTATTTATTGCTTAATTGTTCTATCTCCTTATCCGTCAGTCCTACCCATGTGCGTTGTGACTGCATGGACAGTTTGATATTCGCAACTCTTAATTTGGCTACCAAGTCGTATGCCTGCTCTTCCAGTCGATTGCATCGCTCACAGTCCACAGGTCGTTCTGTGCGCTGTGGTGGAGTGGTGTAGAGAGGCGCAATCTTTTTCAAGCGTGGATTGCCCTTCTCAAAACCCCATCCAAGTTGCTGCGCATCAATGCACATAGTTCGCCCTGTTTCATCATGTTGGAACATCCACGCCACAGGCTCTTGCTCTGGCTTTGGTCGATTTTTGTATCTACACTCTCGGTTCTCAACAATAGACAACGCCAACTCCAATCCGTTATAAAGACCAAGCATGTAGTCATCTATGTCCCAGCAACCGTCACGGCCTTGGATAGCATGTACCTCACGCAGTTGCTTTAATGCTTCTGTTTGTGTCATGTCTTACTCCTTAATGCCGTGGGCGGCTTCTATGGCTAGTCCGTAAGCGTTGACCCTATCTTTTAGAGTTGGCTTATCTCCGACACTGCTCCACAGCCTTTGCTTTTGACTCAGCGTCAGCGGCTTGCGCTGTGGTGGGGTGGTGTAGAGGGGAACCCAGTCATCTCCATACGCAGGCTTGTCTGATGTCCAATGAATCATTCTTGCTGGCCCTGCTGAAATCCAAGCCATAGGCTCTTGCTCTTGTGCCAAGGCTTCTTTGATGGCGGTGATTGCTTTGTCTTTGAGAAAAACCATGTGCCCGTCTACATCCGCAACCATTTCAAGAGGGTCAGCCTCCAACGCCTCAAGCGCCATCTTTAATACTTCGTCTTTAGTCATGCTTGTCCCCTTGCTCTGATTTTGTCTGCAATGATTTCAGAATAATTGCGCTCCAAGCCAATGGCATATTCTTCACACACCTTTGCACACGCCTCACGCTCTGCCATCCGTCCAACCTCAACCCCTTCTTGGTACGACATGAAACTGCTTGGGTCAGTGTTTAATAACGTGTGTTTTGCTACCAATTTGGCAAAGCGTTCAAGGTATTTGTATTGGCTAAATTCAAAGGTATGTTCATCATCTCTAACGCCAGCTTGTCTAGCCATCTCTATGATTTCTTCTTTAGTCATACCATGCCCTCCTAATTAAAGTTCTAATCCAATCTTGATCTGGATTGTGGTAATCAAACCAAGGGTCATATCTACAGCCTATAACTATTCCTGTTTTAGTGGTAATCATATGTGCCTCATAATAAAGTTAGTCCAATGCTCTGTGTTAGCGTATATACAAGCGTCTAAACCATTCTTAGCAGCCCAATCTAAATAAGTAGTTGTACTTTTTTTAGAAAGTTTTTGGTTACGTTGTAAAACATAAAGTATAGTAATGTCAGGGTGTTGTTCTTTTATAAACACTGCTTTCTTTCTATCAGCTCCTGTCCACAATCCCTTAGTTTCTATGTAGACGTTATTAGTAACAGTAAAGTCAGGTGTGTAAGTATGGTTACTAGCGGGTATGACGTACTTAATCTTATTTGCTTCATAAGGTAAGTCCCAACCTTTTAGCTTACAAGCTTCTTGGAACTTGTTTTCTAATCCACTTTTGTACATGTTCGGGTTGTGTCTTTTTGGTTTCATATAATTCCGCTTCTTTAACAAGTTTAGCAAACCAAATTAATGTTTCTTGATCTGCTTTGAATGGGTTCTCTCCTGGATTTAACCAGTCTGCAAACCTCTTTGGAAATCTAGATATGAATGGTGGTGGCATCCTCTGCTCCTTTTGCTCCGCTGCTGGTTGTTGCTTGCTCCGCCTGTAGCTCGCTAGTGGCGCTTGCCCCTAGACTCGCCCCTTCTTTCCCAGGTTGTTCCCAACTGTCGTTGGGTTTCTGCCATATGTAAAGTAGTTTCATATTGAGATGAAATCTTTCGTCATCATCATACATTGATCTACATTTGTCGTACCATTCTTCTGGTAGAAGCTCTGCCAAGGCTCTTTCAGCTTTAACAGGACCTATACCTGCAACACCCATAATATTGTCGCTACGGTCCCCTATAAGGCTTTGTAGATAAAGAAACTTAAGACCTTCGTCTGGTGTTACTTCTTGAAATACCTTCTTTACAAAGTTGTAGTGTTTACCTGGGATCTGCAACAAGTCCTTGTCAATACTGCATATGACTGTTGTATTGCTTGTTTTGTCTTGTTGGATACCCATCTCATCGTCTGCTTCATATCCGTCACATATGATTGCTTTGTGCTGTGTTACTAGGAACTCTCTTACAGCTTGCCAATGCACAGGACGCTCATCTGGTCTGTTGGCTTTGTAACTAGGAGCTATTTCTCTCCTAAAATTACTCTTACCCGTTAGGTATACGCTGTATGATGTTGCTTGTGTGTCAGCTAATATCTCCTGAATCATTGTGTCTGCTCTTGATTGAGCTATCCAAGACTCTTCATCATCTTTTGTTGATGCTGCACTGCGGTATACAACAATATCTCCGTCAATTAATGCTCTCATACTAATCCTCTCTTTCTTCCTGGTTTAGCTTTAGGTGAGCCATCTTTTTTAAAACCATGCTCATTAAGCTTAAGTAAAATTTGTTCATAACGATCTAAACGGTCTGCTAAATCTTCAATAACTCCTGCTTGCAAATCGCTACGCATACGCAAAAAATCTAGTTCAATTTTATATTTGTTCCAAAAAAACATATCTATCTCCTATTAAAAAGGGGGCCTCGATTTGGTATTTCTATACATATCACTATGTACGTGTATAAGAAAGCCAGAAAACTATACACTTAACATCCTCGAATGCTGGCTTAACAGCCCCAAAACTTACTCTTGTACTTCAGTTTCTGCCATAGCTTCAGCCATGTCTAAATCTCCTGCTGTATAAGCTTCAAACTTACGAGCCAAAGAAATAACAAAATCAAGATTACCTCCTTCTAGCTCAAAAGGTTTACCACCCCTTGCTGCTATGTAGAGATCTGTTGCTCTAGCTAAAGCATTTTGACGAACAATAGCTCTGTCACCATGTAGTGCTGGAATAGGAAATACTTTAGAACCTCCGTAAACCGCTTTAGGAGCACCTACAGAAGCTCCACCAGTAGAAGGAGGGGTAGGTGTACCACTTCCTTTACTAAGAATGTTTACAGACTTAGTTTCTACGCCATATGTACCAGAGATGCCATCAAATTCTACTTCGTAGCCAACTTCTACTTTAGGATCTTTAAAACCACACTTAATCCAAGTACCATTTACTTTCATTGAGAAAGTAGGTTTAGTGCCAAACTTAGTGTTTACGTCTTTTGTGGATACTGATTCCACTGTGCCTGTCATCATACTCATGTTAGTTCTTCCATGTTAAACCAATTATCACCAACTGATGCTCCTGCATTGAGCTTCAGAGCCAGAGGTGTTCCAAAAATACTCTCAAAATAAACGTGTGTGTTCTTTAACGTTTCTGTTATCTCCTTTATAAAATAATCCAATGTCATTGGATGTACATCAAACATAATGGAATCGTGAATAGTGTTAACTATACGAACCGAATCCCACGATATTAGCTTTCTAAAGATAACACCCAACATCATTGGTACTATATCTCCAGTAGCTAATCCTTGAATAGGATAATTCTTCATCTCTGTAGGACTAAAATTGTAAGTCTTACTAGACCAAGAACTATCGCTGTGATACTCTTTAAATAGAAATTTTCTTCCTGTCTCTGTTTGTAATACATAAGATTTAGTTTTTTCTCTTAAACCATCTTCTCCTATAGCATAGTGAGACATGCGTTCTACTTGAGCAGAAAATCCTGTGTGCCATTCACCTACTTTAGGATACCTAGCATAAAACACATCTACAAACTTCTTAGCTTCCTCTAGGCTACAACCTGCTTGTTTACTAATTGCTTTAGCACCAGCACCATAGATTAATTGAAATGTTCTAGATTTAAATGGTTTACGTTCTTCTTTGGTAGGGTTTCTACCAAACATAGACTTATAAAGAGCACTATGAATATCTACTCCACTAGAAATATCTTTGATAAGCTGTTCGTCACCTGTTACGTGAGCAAGAGCAACAACTTCTAGTTGATTAAAATCAACCTCAACAATGTGACCTCCTGAAAACCTAGATGTAAAGATCTGTTTTATAGGGTTATTACTGATGTTTTGTAAGTTAGGGTTGGTTGAAGACAACCTACCTGTTACTGTTGCTGTGTGGTTTAGTTTGCCGTGTATAAAGTTATTAATAACATGCTTGCTAAGTCCCTGGACATATGTTGATAGCTGTTTAGATAGCTCTCTATACTTAAGTAATCCGTTGATAATTTGGATAGCCTTTTTATCAAACGTATGTTTAAGCATATCATTGAGCACTGAATCATCTACTGATATTTGCCCTGTTTTTTCAGATATTTTCTCTGGATCTGGTGTGTAAGCTATAAATGGTTTTATGGTTATAGTTTTATCCATAAGCTTGTATTTGGTCTTACCATTCTTATACACGCCTACTTCTTCTTTAACCCTAACCTTCTTCTTACCTCCAAAAAAGAACTGTGACCACTGTTTAGGGCTGTTAATGTCGTCTATGTGTCCTGCTGCTAGTTCTTCTAGGTCTAGCTTAACTTCTACATATTCGTTAACAACTTCTACTGTGTAGTCATCTAAACGTTTCTGATCTATGTGTAGACCATTAAACATCATTTCTGTTGTTGCATGTAGAGCTTCCATCTGAGACTCTATAAGAGCTAGTTGGTTGTTTTCTACAGCTAACGCATACTGTATGTTTGCTATTGCTACAACGTTGTCTACATCCTGCACAAGATATGGTGTTAGCTCTTCTTCTGGTATTTTGTCAGACCCCAGTCCTGCTTGAAAATACTTCTTTATTTTATCGTCTTTAACTGGTAGACCATACTTAATACACAACTCATCTAAGCTTGAGAACTTAGATTGTTGTGCTGTAAGAATGTACTCAGCTAATTGTGTGTCCCATATTTTGTGCCCTTGAAACTTTTGTTTAAGTACAGTACTTTCTTTATACAAATACATTAAATCAAAAGATATGTTGTGACCACAGAACACATGTTCTAAAGGAATAAGTTTTACATGCTTTATAAAATTATCCGCAACATAAGTCACATGTGTTCTAGCTGATCCTGTCCATCCAAACGCTATTACACGATTGTCTGGGTGCATAGGATGAGCTAATCCTATTTCTTCGTTGGCATTCATTGTCGTTTCGACATCTATGCCTATAAATGTTGGTATGGTCATGGTTTTCCATACTCCTTTCTTTGTTAAATTTGTTGTTCTTCAAGTTTATTTAGTTTGTCTATTTTCTCTTGTTGTTCCCTCCCTTCTTTGTATCCTTTACCGTAACCTTGTATGTGTATAGACGCTATAACATCCATGATAAATTTATCAGTGTATCCATAAGTACCAAACACTTCTCTTACTAAACTGTAAGCTTTATTGTGATCCATTTTTTTCTCTCCATTCTTTAAGTTCAGATACTAACTTTTCTCTTACCTCATCGTTATGCAATAATGACATAATAACCATTTGTCTCATGTTTGAGTGGTGTCTAAAATAAATTGCAGCAGCAGTAGCTCCTATACACCACACCCATAAAAACAGCTCACTGATTTCTAATTCAATCATTCAAACCTCGCTCTAATTGGATCAATCGTTATAAGATACTGACCATGTCTTTCTGATTCCATCTGCTTAGTACCACCACCAGGTAATTTGTTCTTAGGAACATTTAGGGTTCTAATGATCTCCTCTTCGGGAGATTTGGGTTCTTTGTACTTACCAAGTGTTATGACTACATCTGCTTCTCCTGGCTTGTCTGTCTTAGAACCTCTAAGAGCATCCAATCCAATAAAAGGTGGGTCTTTCATATCTACTGCTGTTGCACTTAACTGTGATGCAGCAATAACTGGACCATATGATCTAGCTAATTCCCTAGCCCACTTGTAGATTTTACCTAGTCTAATGTCTTCCCTGTCATCTGCTTTAAAGCCATCTACTTTGTCTAGCTGGTCAAATACTATAAGTCCTGGATTAACTTCTCTAAACAATGTTTCTAAGTCTCTGATGTTGTTCATGTCCTTAGTAACACGGATTTTGTCTTTGTTACCACCCATTAAAGTTGTGTATTGTTCCATAGCTGCTTTTGAATCAGCTATGATAACTTTAGACTCTTGTCCTAGCGTAGCTTGAACAATTCTAAAGAATACAACTGTTGATTCTTCTTCGTTGTTGACCCACACAACTGGTCTGTCTTTGGGTAACTGCTGTGCAAGATAACTAACCTCACTAGCTAGAAACGTTGTCTTACCTACCTCAACCCTAGCTGCAACAATAATAAAGTTGCCTGTACGAAGAGGACCAAGAGAACGATTAAGAACATCAAGTCTCCACTCATAACCACTAGAGCTGATACGATCAGCAATAGCAGATAAGTCAGCAGATACAAACAACTCATCTTTTTCTATGTACCTTTCTACATCTTTAAGGGCGTTGGTTGCTAAGATATGTACGTGTTCAAGATCACTAGAACCTTCTTTGACCTTCTCACATTCTTCCATGATTAAAGCTAAGTAGTCTAACTCTATGAGAGTTTTAATTACTTCTTCATGTGCATGGTGTGGAACAAACGTCTTTGCTTTAGTTAGCGTCATACGAAGCTTGACAATAGCATCGTCAGTCAATCGTTTGCTTTGGTCTGCTATAAGAAAAGCAGAAAAACTATCCCAACTGAAGTCAGAGACTGTTGGAAATGTTTTGTGGTATTTCTCCATTCCATCAAGGATGATGTTGGTTTCTTTAACGACTACATGTGGTTTTATGTATCGTCTGTATTTGGCTAAATTTTCTTTGCTTTGAGAACAAAGATAAAGCACATCGTAATCCATTGGTATCCTTTAGTTAAGATAAGTTTGTAGCTCTGTTGGAGTACATTCTTTCGGTTCTTTGTCTAGATCAAATATAACTATATTTGTGTTTTGTGGTAAAAAGTGATTTAGTTTTTCATATACTTTTGCTGCTCCTTTCCTTCCTGCTTCATCTGGATCTAACCAAATGATAATTGTTTCGTAATGCTTACCAGCTATGTCAAACAATGCCTTGTCTGACAAAGATGTTCTTAGTAACGCCATAGAAGAATGTGTTGTGTTAAATCCTACTCTCCAAGCACTAAGATAGTCTTCAGTAATTACTAAAGTTTTTGTAGTTAGTCTATAGAACCAAGCAGGATCACCATTACTTAGTTCACTGACATAATGTGTTGTGTATTTAGGTACACTTCCTTTAAGTAGCAGGTTTCGTACCTGCCAACCTACAGTAGTGCTGTCTGGTCCATACAAAGTTAAAGCTACAGCATCTTTATCAAGCACACCATTAAAACAATTGCGATTGGTATCATCACAATGATATGAGCGCAGCCAAGCTTTTCCTACAATAGAAAGTGTAGATAAATTAGAAGAGTGAAAAGATTCTTTTATGACTTTAGTTGTTTGTGTTTTATTGATCCAGCTAGATAATCTTGCACTATCGTCTTTGGCGTAGCCTTTGTCGTTGCAGTGGTGGCAGTAAGCCACTATGCCTTTGTCTGTTCTTTTGATGTACAGTCTACGTTTGTTGTCTACTCCTGCTTCGCAGCCTGTGTGGTTAACGTGTACTTGTTCCCCAATGTTACTAGGAGCATTTGCTACTATAAGTTTTTTATCTATCATTTGTTATCTTTATTAAAAACACAAAATAAATAGCCCTGCTTATTAAGCAAGGCTATATGGTTTTATGCTTTATGAGCTAGAGCCGTATACTTTATTAAAGAGTTCGTCTGCTACTTTACGTTGTGTCTCGTTAAGTTTGTTAAGAAAAACTAATGTATAAGCTTTCTTTAATGTACAACCCGCAGATACTTTACGACAAATACTAAACAAAGATCTAGGAGATATTGTTAAATTAAATTGATTAGATTTGTAACCTTGTCTAATTAGATTAGCTAGTTTAACAAGCTCTTTAGCTGATTTTTTAGTTACAGTCTCTTTCCATTTATTAACTAACATCTTCTCTTCGATAGATGGGTGTAAATAATCAATGTAAACTGCTGTACCAAACCTATCAAGAGTTGCAGAGTTTTGTACGTTAGTACCTGCATGAGCACCTGATTCATCGCCTTGACCTTGAGTATTACCAATAGCAACAATGCGGAAATGCTCGTGAGGAATGATTTGTTTGTCTTTGGTACTACCAGGCATTTCTTTTAAGAAAAGCTTACCATCGTCCTCTAAGAGCCACTGTAGACCCATAGAAATTTCTGGTGGAGTCACATCCCACTCGTCCCATGCAAATACAGCACCGTACTTAACAGCCTCTGTAACAGCACCATCTACCCATACAGTAGAACCATCTTTAGCTGTAAGCTGACCAAAAATCATAGATGAGTCCATGTCACCTGTGCAATTGACTCTAACAAACGGTCTACCTGTAAGAGCACATAACTGCTCAATCAAACTAGATTTACCTGCACCTGTAGGACCATAACAAAGAATTTTCTCGTTAAGTTCCCAAGACATAAGAATATTACTTGCAAGTTCTCTATCTATTACGTAGTCTTTATCAATCATAGGAATAAATGAAGATATACGACTATCCCAATCATATTCTTTAAAAACTGTTACTCCAAAATCTTCTGTCATAGGTATAAGATGATCTCCTATAACATCAGAAAAATAAACTTGGTTAGGACCAAGAGCTTTTTTACTAGTAACATCTTTAGACATATCTTCTGCTAATTCTTCTAACATTTCTAAGCCCTCTTTTTCTCGTACTGTTGGTACATCAGATGCTGGTGGTCTACGCTTATCTAAAGCTTCTTTCAAAGCTTTTTTGACTAGGTCTTCGACCTTTGGTGTTGTTGCTTCAGACATTAATTATCTTCCTTTCTATAAGTTCAAGTAAATTCTTAGGTATTTGTTCTGGGTCAGTAACAACACTATTAGATTTGTAAAAGTATTTAACTGCTGGACTACATAAACCTAAACCATAAATATCTACAGTTTTACAAGCTTCTATTTCTTTAATTACTTTGCTTGTAAATTCTTCTAAACCGTCATACCCTGCTGTAGCTGCTGGACTACCATCAGACATAACAATTAAAAGCTTTTTCTTTTCCTTTCTTTTAGAAATCCTATTAAATGCCCACAAAATGTTTTCACCATCAGGATTGCCTAACATGTAATTGCTACTGCAAGAGAAATACTTTTTTATATTCTCAGGACTAACACTTAAATCAGAAAATCCTTTGTATACAAACATTAGCGGTACAGCTCCATGATCTAAATGACCATCAGTAAAACCAACAATCTCAACTGGAATGTTAAGAGTTGTGCATACTTCATTAAGTAGCAAAGTAGATGCCAACGCATAAAAAACTTTATCTCCAGACATAGAACCTGACATATCAACTAACACTGATATACAAGCATCTAGAGTTTTGTTTTCTATTTTGTTTTTAAATACTCTTTCGTTAAACCCAGGAGCATTAAAACAAATACGAGATAACCTAGATTGATCTAACTTACCTTTTTTAACTCCATACTGTCTTTGTACTTTAGCTCTGATTTGAATCAGTCTTCTAACTTGTTGTGCAAAGTTTTCTTGAGCTAATAATTTGCTACCTGCTCTTTCTTCATAATCTCTTATAAAGCCATGACTGGTTTTGAAGTAATGAATATCACCAAGAGTCTTTGGATAGTTAACAATTATAAATTTATCATAATCAGTTAGTGTCCAATCTCTTCCTGATGTTCCTGAAGGCTCTAAGTTAATACCAACTTTTCCCATCTCACTTTCTTCTGGCATAGTGATTGAGTAGTTTTGTATTTCCTCTTCTGTAAGCTTTAGAGTTATGATTTTGTATTCTTCTTCTTCTTTATCTTTCTCTTTTTTGCTTTCAGCAGATGTTGCTTCTTTATTTTCTTCATCTGCTTTGCCTTTTAGGGTTGCCTCTCCTTTGACAGGCTCACCAGGTGAGCTACCTCTAGTTTTTATTTCTTTTTTAAACTCTTCTTTGCAGCTTTCACTAAGTTTCTCAAGAATGTCAACTGCTAAAGCATAAGTTGCTTCAGTACCTAATCTTTTGTCCAATATCGAATGACAATAAACAAGATCATCAGAAAAGTTATTAAGAACATCTATTATTTTTTTGTTAGGGGTTATTGAAGTGGCTACCAACTGCATCATTGGGAAGTTGTGTGCTGATATTTCAGCATCCCAATAAATGAAAGTTGTAATGAGATCACCCATAAATGAAGATTCTTTCTTAGCTTTAGCAATAATTTTTCTTACTATGCCAGAACTACACTCATCATAGTTTTCTCTAAAACCTTGATACTCTAAAGCTTCAATGTTATTGATTCTAGAATCTTCGAGGAAGTTCCATACAAATAACAAAATACCTTTAGGATCTACAGATTTTTCTTTAAGAACTTCAAAACAACTAAAACGATCATGGGCTACCTCATGGTCTGTAGATGCCATTAAATCTCTTAGTTGCTCATTAGTTGTATCAACAGTTATCTTAGGCAAATAAATGGTTTTACCATCATGTCTAGGTTGATTACTGTTTTCAAATACGACTGACAAGCCAGCTCTACCTGCACTTGCCCTTACGTATTGCATAACCTCAATACCTTTTGTTAGCATTTATTAGTACCCTATATGAGATAAACGAGCTTTAACCTCTCTACAAACAGCTTCAGCATTTAACCCCTCTGGAACTTTAAGCATTTTGTCAACCAGTTGACTAACATAATCATTTATAGATATATCTGTTTTAACTGGTTTTGCTTGTTTTATTTTAGTTTGTAGGGCTGTTTTACCTATGTAGCTCCCGTTATCATCTACTAGCGATATACCAAGGTTCATAGCACTGTGTATAACGCTTTTAGCTGATCTCCAAGGACCTGGCATAGATGACACCTCAAAATCCTTTTTAATTGCTCTCTCAGTGTCTCTAATCTCTTTTGTAAATGTTTCCACAGAACTGTGTGTAAAGGCTACTTGTATCATTTTTTCAAAAGTACTTGTAGCTGAAGCATCTGAAACAAGAGATTCAGTTGCAGCAGCATACAGAGTTTCTGAAACTCCAGAAGGTTTATCCATATTTACTCCATAAGGAACAAAGGCAACATTGCCTCAATATTTCACTCTATTCAAATGAAATATTAAAGTGTGTTGTAGGGGGAACGTATGTTACAGCAAGAAATCGTCTTGCTCACCGTCATAGAACCAATTTAAATAAGCGTAAACCCCTGATTTAAACGAATTATCAAGAGGATTTAATTCTTCTAGTTCTAAGTAATTAAAAAGTTCGTCTTCAGTCATAAATTCAAGAGCATCTATACTAAGGTCTGTTTTCATGTCTATCTCCAAAAGTTATTAATAACACAGAGGGCGAAGCCATCCCCGCCCCTAAAAGCGGGGTGGCAAGTCCCGATACTCATATCCAAGTGACGACCTAGCAAGCAACTGCCACCTAGGGTGGCGGGCAGCTTGCCTGGGAGGAACGTTAGACATCCTCATCGTAGCCTTCAAACACAGCATCTTGACATGATTGACAGATACCACTGATCTCATACTCCCTACTTGATACAGCGTCCTTAAACTCTGTAACAGGTTGTTTGCATACAGAACAACTTTCTTTCTCTACAGATTCTGTTGGAAAGAATATATGTTCTATAGCATTTCTCATTGCTGATGTTTTATGTTCCACGTGAAACTCCTTTAATAATAAAGTTAACTAGATAATCCATAAAATAGTACTAAAGCTAAACAAAAACCAATAGCTACAGCTAATAAATAATCCCATGTAATTTCTTTGTACTTCATCTTACTAACCCTCCTTTAGTGTTGATACCAATTAAATCATCTTTGTTAAAACAAGCTATGTAGTTTGATTTGTGCATAGGAACGATTGTGAACAACCGTTGTCTAGCACTTTTCTCACCACACTCTAGACAGATCTTATAACCTGCATTCCATCTACCCTCTGCAACATCGTCTGTACACAATATGCAGAGGTATTTGTAACTTTTAAGAGTAGTCATATTCAATAAGAGTTATTTTTTCTAAACCTAGAACATCCATAGCTTCTAGTAAAAGACAATGAGCAAGGTCATTGTTACCTTGTTTCATCCTAAATTCAGCATCACGGATAAGTTCCATAGCTCTAGCCATCTCTTCATTTGATAGATTTGTAATCATATAGTTCTCCTTTTTGTTAATAAACATCTCTCGCACCATCCCATTTATCTTTGATAACTCTCGTACTGACAAATTTGTTACTAGTAACAATATCTGGGTCTAAGCTATTCATGTACTCAGACCATTCTTCTTTAGTAAGTACGTCATAGCCTAAAGACTTGACGTATTGGTAAGCTATAAGCTCTTGTTTATAGCTAAGTTGGATAGATCTGCATCCATGTTCCCACTCTAGATCTGTTACGCCATCGGTAGCAGCTCTAATTACAGCGGTATGTTGGTGTGTTATTGCAGTGTGATGAAGCATAGTAATTCCTTGAAGTAAAAAAGGTAGTGAAGCTAATCACTACCTTTAGACCTACTTAATTGCGAGCTACAGCGTCAGCTTTTAACGTAACACGAAGATCCTTGATCGCATTGAAGAGATCTCTGACTTCAGTTTGTCTAGGATTGTCATACTTCTCCATAGACCACAGAGCGTTTGAAAGCAACTGTTGTGCTAAGAAAATCTGCAAGCCAGCAGGTTTGTGCTCTACTAAATTATTGAAAGCGTTGAAATCGAAATTGCTTTGCTGTGACATAACTAACTCCTTGTTTTGTTGATAAAGTGAGGGGGTTTCGTTCCCCTCACAAAGAGGGGGGAACGGAAGCACCGAACCAACAAAACGAAGTGCGCCCGACCAGAGTGCCTACCCTGTCAGCTTTGTTGCACGGACTGTGCCAAAGACGTAGGCGGTCCCCGCAGGGGATTGGCACTGTCTGGTGCCCCCACTACGCAGCGCACCCTACAAAATGGGAGGGCAAGCGTTAAGGAGTAAGTTGTGTGACAGCTTATAAAGTAATTTTGATCAACGCTATGAGATGATATAGTGGAGCTGAAACCATATGGCAATACAATTAAAGTTGGTAATGCGAAGGTTGTTGGAGTTAGATTTAGCAGAAGAAGTGATGTTATTAATAACATAGCGTAGTAGAAAAAAAGGCAGTTGGTATTGCTACCAACCGCCAGAAGTTAACTATGAGTTATTCACTACGTGGTTTTGTTAAAGTAATGTAGCCTGTAGGATTAGATTTTGTAGGAAAGAACTGTACAGCAGCGATCTCATTATCGTTGTAGTACGAAAAGAATCTGGCATCAAAACGATGCCCGAAGAAGAGTTTAGAGTAGCTATCTACAAATGCTTTACATTCTTCCCAAGTACCAAATTGTACTTCAGCTACATTGTTTGTGTGGTCTGTGATTACTACACTATATTCAGATTTGAGATATTCTTCGTCATAAGCCATTTCGATAACAAACTGTTCTTCGATGGCAGCAGCTTCTTCTTCTTGAAGAACTTCTTCAGGAACGCTCTCTAGCGTTGCTAGAGTGCTGTGATCTAACTCGCCAGGAAGATCTGTCTCCAAGAGAATGTCAGTGAAGAAGTCAACTTCTTGGTTAGAAGCTAAGATTGAATGAAAGGATAATTGCATAACGTACTCCAAAAGTTTAATATCAACGACCACCCTATGCGGTCGTGATCTAAACAGGGAACTTTGGGGAGCCTCGGCTTGTCAAGGCCGTAGCGACCGTAGGTCGGGATTTTGTATTGTTACCTACGGGTTGTGGCACACAACGAACAGGGTTACCGAGGCGACACCAAACAGCTACAAAAGTTACTAGTAACAATAGAAAATTCGCCTTTACAAGGTGAGTACCAAAGTACCATGGTTAATCACGGAGCACTATTGAGGAATGAGGATAAGTAATGTCAGACGGAGATGGAACAAACAATATAATCGGAGAGATGCCGATTTGCCGTACAACTGTATGTATTCTCAAAAGCGTACACGCTCCCTGACTTGGCAATTGAGGCAGAGAGTATCACTGTTGTAGGTTGACGAATGACGAGCACAATGTAAGGCACTGTGAAAGGTTTATGATTGTCTTAGATGGTGGACATCAAACAATGGTATTTAGAGCCTTGTAGGTGGCATAGAACGTATTTAAACTATGCAACAACATACTGTGGGCAATGATCGTAAGTTATTGATTGATAAGGTAGTTGTAATGTAGTACTAAAGTAATATGTGGATAACCTGTGGATAAGTATATTGCTAGGGGGTAGGTAGGGGGGAAATATATTTTTTAACTGATGAGATTTATCACAACTTATAAAACTTCTGTATAGTTTTAAACAAAGGGGGGATAGACATCAAACAATTTATATCTATGTTTAATATCTCGTCTATACATAGACTCGCTATAAACCTGCTATGTGTTATATATACCTGAACCTAAGAAACAAAAAAGAGTAAAAAAGAAAGAAGCCTCTATTCTCTATTTTTAAAATACCTTGTCAAGTCCACTAAAGTATTCATTTCTAAGAAATATTGAAAATATATTTTATTTGTACCATATTGTGAAAGTATGATATAGTTCGGTCAATTAGGAGGTACTATGGCTACTAAAAAATCCCCTGCATGGCAACGTAAAGAAGGTAAGTCTCCTTCAGGAGGTCTTAATGCTAAAGGTAGGGCATCAGCTAAGAAAGAAGGACATAACCTTAAACCTCCTCAACCTGAAGGTGGGTCTAGGAAAGATTCATTCTGTGCTCGTATGAAAGGAATGAAAGCTAAACTAACTGGATCAGCTAAAGCTAAAGATCCAGATTCTAGGATTAATAAATCTCTTAAGAAATGGAAGTGTTAGTATGCCAATATCTACAGGAACTAATCCTAAAGGTTTATATGCCAACATTCATGCTAAGAAAAAACGTATAGCCAAAGGTTCTGGTGAGAAGATGAGAACACCTGGTACTAAAGGTGCTCCAACTGCTAAAGCATTTAAACAATCAGCTAAGACTGCTAAAAAACATTAGTAGAAAGAAATAACATGCAAAGAGGTAAATCTAAAAACAGTAGGTTTAAGAAAGCCCATTGGTCACAAAACCAAAAGCTCCAAGCTGTCAGTACTTATCTTATGTTGGGCAATATGTCCCAAACAGCTATAGTTACGGGTATACCTTTACAGACACTTAAGATCTGGAAGTACACAGATTGGTTTAAAGAGTATTGTCTTCAGCTACAGTCTGAAGATGTACAGCAAATGGATAGCAACCTTAAAAGAGTTGTAGACAAAGCTCTTAAAACTGTAGAAGACAGATTAGATTTAGGTGATGCTCAGTTTGATCAAAAGACTGGGGAGATTGTTCGTATACCAGTCAAGGCTCATGTAGCTTTAAAGATCTCTACAGAACTAATGACCAAACAACAAAAGCTTAAAGATGCTCCTGTTAAAGAAGAAATAGAGCGTACTATAGACGATAGGCTTATAAAGCTGAGTGAAGAGTTTGCTAAGTTTGCTAATATGAACAGCAAAACAATTAAAGATGAAACTAACATTGTTGATGTTAAGATGGCAGAAATTGTTACATGAGCAAGCTTAACGCTGAAGTAATGGAAGGGTTTGTTAATTCTGTTCTTAGAAAGAACTTTGATAAACCTGCCGCTACTCCAGAGTTTCATAAAGAAATATGGAATCTTGTTACTAGTAACAGCAAACAAGTTGCAATTGCAGCTCCCAGGTATCATGCAAAGTCTACTGCTGTAACCCATGCTTATACACTAGCATCTGTTTTGTTTAGGGAATCTAGGTACGTTCTTATAGTTTCAGATACTGTAACCCAAGCCGTTCAATTCCTTGGGGATATTAAAAAAGAACTTTTAGAAAATGATGATCTTAGATCTTTGTTTGGTATTAAAGACTTTCCTAAAGATACAGAAGATGACCTTATTGTTGAAATGGAAGATGGGCATACTTTCCGTATACAAGCCAAAGGTTCAGAACAAAAGCTCAGGGGTCTTAAGTGGGCTAACCTCAGACCTGATCTAGTCATTGGCGATGACATGGAAAACGATGAGATTGTAATGAACAAAGATCGTAGGATGAAATTTAAAAGATGGTTCTATGGTGCTTTAATTCCTTGTATATCTTCAACAGGTAAAATTAGGATTGTAGGAACAATACTACATCTAGACAGTTTGCTAGAAAACCTTATGCCAGCTTCTCAACTGGGTTCTCATAGAGGAGTTAAAAGTTTAGTAGTAGAGGATTTAAAAGAGTACGCTTTAAACAAACTACCCTGGAAGTCTGTTAAATACCGTGCCCATACGGATGACTTTAAACTTCTTCTTTGGCCTGAAATGAAGTCTGCTGATGAGTTTAGGATGCAAAAAGATGACTATGTACGCCAGGGATTAGCTGACGTTTACTCTCAGGAGATGCTCAATATCCCATTGGACATTACAAGCACTTTCTTTAAGAAGTCAGACTTTGTACCCTTTAAACCAGAAGACCATAAAAAAAATCTGGTATATTACGCTACTTGTGACTTGGCTGTATCTCAATCTCAAAAGGCAGACTATTCAGCTTTTGTGGTAGGTGGTATGGATGACGAGGGTAAACTGTACTGTAAACACGTAATCAAAGAGCGTATGGACGCTTTGGAAATTGTGGATACAATACTAATGATTCAAAAGGTATATAAGCCCGTACTCTTTGGACTGGAACAAGGTACTATTCAAAAAGCTATAGGACCCTATCTCAATGAGGCAATGCTTAAGCGCAATGAGTTTATCAGTACTGTTTTATTAAAACCAAGCGGTGATAAACTTACCCGTGCTAGAAGTATTCAAGCTCGTATGAGAAGTGGGGCTTGTAAGTTCGATAAGGACGCAGAATGGTACCAAGGCTTTGAGGATGAGCTACTTAGATTTCCTAGAGACAAGCATGATGACCAAGTTGATGCTTGGGCTTATTTGGGATTGATGCTTGATAAGATGTGGGAAGCTCCAACCGAAAAAGAAATCCAAGAAGAAGAGTACGAGGCTTTTATTCAAGAAAGTAATATAGGAGCAGACCAAGGTCGTTCTATTGTTTGTGGGTATTAAAATATATGAACCTAAAAGACAAATTTGATATTAACGACCTCATGTATGAGGCTAATATTGCTACCCTTCTTTGTGAAGAAGATTTAAAAACTATTGGGATGCAAGTTGTCAAAGACTTTGATAACGACTTGCAGTCTAGAAGTGTTTGGGAAAAACGTACAGAAGCATCTTTAAAATTAGCTCTCCAAATAGCTGAAACTAAAAACTTTCCTTGGGCTAATGCCAGTAACGTTAAGTTTCCTCTTATTACTATTGCTGCACTGCAATATCACGCACGTAGCTACCCTGTTCTTATTGACAGTGATTTACCTGTTAAGTGTAGAATAATTGGAGAAGATAAAGATGGTCTACGTAGCATGAGAGCTACAAGAGTAGAACAACATATGAGCTACCAGATCTTTGAAGAAGATGAAGACTGGGAATCAGAGATGGATAAAGTTTTAATTACACAACCTATTATTGGGTGTGCTTTTAAAAAGACTTATTATGATCCAATTAAAAAACACAACATTAGTGAAAATGTATTAGCTAAAGATTTAGTAGTTAATTATTGGACTAAGAGTTTGGAGAGTGCTAGTAGAATTACTCACATCCTACCAATGAACAAAAACGACATCTATGAGCGAGTAGCTCGTGGGTTATGGTTGGAAGTATCCGAAGGTCGTCCACAACAAGATTCTGTTCTTTCAATGGGTCAAGGTTTACAAAACCTACAAGATAAAGCACAGGGGTTAATGCCCCCAGAACCTACAGATGAAAGTACTCCCTATGAGATTCTTGAACAGCATCGTTTTATTGATCTTGATGATGACGGTTACGCTGAACCTTATATTGTCTATGTGCGTAGAGATACTAAAAAAGTTGCTAGGATTGTTGCTAGATACACCGAAATGGATGTAGAAAGAAACAGTAAAAATGTAATCTTAAGTATTAAAGCTGAACAATATTTTACTAAGTATCCATTCATTCCATCGCCTGATGGTGGTTTTTATGACTTAGGGTTTGGTGTGTTACTTGGACCACTTAACGAATCAATCAACACTATTATGAACCAGCTTGTTGATGCTGGTACTTTGGCTAACACTGCTGGTGGATTCTTAAGTCGTGGCATTAAACTTCGTGGTGGAAATTACAGCTTTAACCCAATGGAGTGGAAACACGTAGATACTACTGGAGATGATTTAAGAAAAGGTATTGTTCCTTTACCAGTACGTGAACCTTCCCAAGTTATGTTTACTCTTCTTAATCTTTTGATTAACTATGGAGAACGTATTGGTGGTGCTGTAGATGTTATGACTGGACAAAACCCTGGTCAAAATACTCCTGCTGAAACTACCCGTACTATGGCTGAACAAGGCATGAAGATATTTAACGGTATCTTTAAACGTACTCACCGTAGTCTTAAACAAGAATTCCGTAAACTGTACAGACTTAATCAAATCTTTATTTCTGAAAACACCCACTACGTATCTAACGCTACAAATGCGGGTATTATTTTATCTGGTGATTATGATGGACCTGTAACAGATGTGTGTCCAACTGCTGATCCAAGTATTACTTCTGATGCTCAAAGATTAAATCAAGCTATGGGAATAGCTTCAAGAGTAGCAGCTACTCCTGGTTTGTATAACCGCTATGAGGTAGAACGTACATTCCTTAAAGCTATGAAGATTACAAACATTGAAAAGGTATTGCCAGATCCTAAAGGACCTAATGCTGTACCACCACCTGTTAATCCTAAACTACAAATTGAACAACTTAAGATACAGGCTAAACAAGCTTCTGACCAATTAGAAATGAAAATGGCTTTGCTTAAACTTATGTCTGAGGCAGAACTTAACCAAGCTCAAATTCAAAAACTACAAGCAGAAGCAGAAGCTATTAAGATTGGTATTGCTACTGAAGGTGAGAAGATGCGTATACAAGAAATTAATATGCAGATTGGTTTACAAAGAGAACGTAGAGAAGGTTTGTTAACTGCAATCAGTACAATGAATAGTGTGTACGACACTATGATGAAGCACGGTAAACACTCCCCAGAAGATGACATGATGAGTAATCTTATGGGTGGTCAACAAGGTATGGGACAACCCCAACAACAGGAGATGCCCCAATTACCTCAGTAAAAGTTTTTTAGTAAGGAGAGAAAATGGAAGCAGTAAGCCCAGGTAATTTTGAAGAGTGGAAACAACACCCAGTTACTAAACGTCTGATGAAGATGTTAGCTAACGATAGGGAAATGATGAAAGAAGGATTGGTTAACAATTCTTATGATGAAGACGAGGAAGTTAAAGGTAGATGCCGAGCAATCGCAATTATCCTTAATATAGAGTATGAAGATTTATATGAGTCTATAAACAAGAAAGAGGTTGTCAATGAGCAATAATTCTGGAATTAATCCTGTAGGTTGGCGAGTGCTTGTAAAGCCTCAAGAGGTTAAAAAAGTATCCAAAGGTGGAATTATTTTAACTACTGAGACTACTGAAGCACGAGAACAAATGGGCAATACAACTGGTATTGTTATAGCAGTGGGTGACCAATGCTTTGCCGATGAACCTGCACCTTGGTGTAAGGTTGGGGATAAGATTATATTTGCCAAATACGCTGGACTGTTGTATTTAGGCAAAGATGGGCTTCAATACAGAATGATTAACGACAAAGACATTACGGGAACCTTGGATGCTGATGTAGACTTGGTAGATCCTTATTTAGCTAAAACTTAAGTTGACACTTAAACAAAGATAGGAGTAAGATATGAGTGATGATGCAAATGTTACTAGTAACAACGAAATAGCCCAAGAAGTTTTTCAGGAAGCTGAATCTCAAGGGTGGGTTCCAAAAGAACGTTTTCGTGGTAACGAAGCTGACTGGGTTGATGCTGATACGTTTGTAAAACGAGGTCGTGAGATTCTTCCTATTCTTAGAAAGAACAACGAAAACCTTGTAAAAGATTTACAAAGTACTAAGCAACAATTACAAGAGTTTAAACAAGCAGCCGAAGAGTTTAAGAAGTTTCAAAAAGATGCTTACGAACGCAAGGCTCAAGAATACGAAAGACGTATTGAAGAAATTAAAGAAAGCCGTGCCCAAGCTATTAGTGATGGGGATGGAAAGAAAGTTAATGCTCTAGATGATGCCTTAGATCAAGCTAAAGAAGAGCTAATAGAAGCTAAACAAGCCGTTAAAGACGCAGACAATGTTCCTGTATCTACGCCATCAACTGCTGTTGAACCTGAGTTACAAACTTGGTTAGACAATAATAAGTGGTTTGGTGAAGATAGAAGAATGACAAGTGTTGCAAACGGATTAGGTGAAAGCATTCGATTAGAATTCCCAAGTCTTAAAGGACAACCTTTTTTAGACAAGCTTGATGAAGTGTTAGCAGAAGAGTTTCCCAATAAGTTTGGTACAAAGAAAAGTCCTAGCAGTAGAGTAGAGTCTGGATCTGGTAGACAAAGCCGCACAAGCGGTAGTGGTGCTAAATCTTATGACAATCTTCCTGCTGAAGCAAAAGCAGCTTGTGATCGGTTTGTAAAACAAAAGCTTATGACCCGTGAACAGTATGTAGCTGATTTTGATTGGTCTTAATTTAAAATAAACTTAAAAGGAAATAGATATGCCAAGAGCACTAAATGAGTTTGAAAAACGTGATCGTCTAGTAGAAAAGTTGGAAGAAAGAAAAGCAGCAATAGAAGCTCCTACTCCTGCTACAGATGGTAGAACTCGTAAAAGACGCAATACTTTTAATGGCACAGAAGCCAAAATAAGTGTTAGACAACAAATTGAAGGATACCACCTACATGTCTTTACAGACGTAGGAGGTAGAATTCAAGAAGCACTAGATAATGGGTATGAATTTGTAACCCCCATTGAGGTGGGTGGTGTGAGTGAAAACGTAGTTAGCCGTAATGGTGACCTCGGAGAAAGAATTAGGTATCTTGTAAATCCTCGTGCTGAAGGCACAGAACAATACGGATACCTTATGAAAATTAGGCAAGAATGGTATGAGGAAGATCAAGCCGAACTTCAAGCTAAGAACAACACAATTGATTCTTCTATTCGTAGGGGTAAAATTACTGGAGAAAATCCAGCATTCTATGTACCTACAGGTGGAATAAAACTTAACAATTAATTTAAAGGAGTCTTAAATGGCTAACGTTTCCCGCCCTCGTGGTCTGTCTCCAGTTGGAACTGTAACTGGTGCACCATTCAACGAGCAAGGCCAATTGTTTGCAGTTGCTAACGATGCTACTAACACCTACGCTATTGGTGACCTAGTAACATACGCTGGTGGTTCTGATTCAAATGGTGTTGCTTATATCACTAAAATGACTGCTGATAGCACTGAGCCTCTTGGTGTTATTGTCGGTATTCGTCCTGCTGATCCTGGTGTTAGTTTACAAGGTTTAGATATTGACCTCGGTAAACTTTATCTTCCACAATCTGCTGGTCTTCGCTATGTTTACGTAGTGACTGATCCTAATGTTGTGTATGAGATCCAAGCTGATACTTATGCTTTAGCTGACGTATTTAAAAATGCTGGTGGTAACTACACTGCTGCTGACTCTTTGTCACAGTCTTCTCCCCAATCTAGTTTGACTCTTAAAGCTTCTACTGTTACTGCATTAGGTACAAGTGGTTCTTTAGGATTACCATTCACAGTTATTGGGTTTGCTCAACGTTCTGATAATGCCGCTGGTTCTTATGCTAAAGTAAACATTGTTCTAAACAAAGTATTCTTTAAGCAAGCCCAAGGTACAGCATAATCTAATTAATTAAATAGGAGAAATAAAATGGCAGGTGTAATTACCACAGGTTCCCATCCCAAAGCACTATGGCCTGGTGTCAAAGCTTGGTGGGGTCAAACCTACAACGAGCATCCAGAAGAGTACACAGCTCTTTTTGATAAAGACACATCTACTCAAAACTATGAGGAAGATGTTGAGTTAACTGGCTTTGGTCTTGTTCCTGTAAAAGAACAAGGTGCTGGAGTTCAATACGACTCTGAAATCCAAGGCTTTATTACTCGCTACACACACGTTGCTTACGCAATGGGTTACATAGTGACTAAAGAAGAAATGGACGACAACTTGTATGAGCAAGTATCTAAAAAACGTGCTGCTGCATTAGCAATGTCTTTTAGACAAACCAAAGAAAACGTTGGTGCTAACGTTTACAACCGTGCTTTTAACAGTACTTATCTTGGTGGTGATGGTGTTCCTTTGTGTTCTACAGCTCACCCAAATACTACTGGTGGTACGTTTGCTAACAAGCCTACTGTTGACGTTGATTTGTCTGAAGCAGCTTTAGAAGATGCAGTAATTGCAATCATGGGTTTACAAAACGACCGTGGATTGTTAGTTGCTATTCAACCTAAAGATCTTCACATTGCTCGTCAAGAAGTGTTTAATGCTCAACGTATTCTTCACTCTAGCTACCAAACAGGTAATGCCAACAATGACATCAACGTCATTAAGTCTGGTAACTACTTGCCTGGTGGATTTAAAGTGAACCATTACTTCACAAGCCCACACGCTTGGTTTATCCGTAACACTATTCCTGGTGGAACTGGTATGAAGTACTATGAGCGTCATGCCATTACATTTGATCAAGACAATGATTTTGATACAATGAACGTTAAAGCCAAAGGCTATGAGCGTTATTCTTTTGGATGGTCTGATCCTCGTGCAGTATGGGGCGTTAACGGTCCTTAATTGTTATTAGTAACATACCCCCCCTTAATTAGGGGGTTTCTTTTATTTAATGGAGTTATATTATGTCTTATGAAGTGTCTAAAATGAAGGGTAAACGTCCAGAACCAAGCATGCCTAAACAAGCTGGTGAAAGCAAAAGAATGATGGCTGCAAAAAAAATGGCTTCTTCAATGAAACCAGCAGCAAAGAAAAAAGTAATGAAAAAGAAAATGTAATCTTAGTGTAGAATACAATTGTCCAATGACGCTGTAGAAATACAGCGTTGTTATTCTAAACAACGTCAAAGGAATTTATTATGTCAGCTCCAACCCGTTTCCCCGCTGGTATTAGTACTTATGTTACTAAGACTAACAGCGTTCTTGCTACTTTCCCTAATGTCCCAAATCCAACTCAGTCAAGTGTAACTACTTCTGAAATGAATCCTTATGTTGCTGGTTCTTACACAGTAACTAATACAACTGCCACTATTGGTGCTGGTACAGGTCTTACTGGTTTTAATGCAGGTATTGTTTCTCTTGCTGTAACTACTGCATCTGGTGGTAAAGCCGCAATTGCTCTTAATGGTAATAGTTCTACTGGTCAAGCAATACAATTGATTCCTGGTAATCAAATGTGGTTTAACGTTCAAGTAGCACACAACTCTACTTTCTTATCAGACAGCACTACTGTAGCTCGTTACGGTTTATTTGATGTATCTGATACTACTGGTACTATTGCCAATGGTATTTACTTAGAAAAATCTGCTGGTAGTACAGCCCTTAAACTTGTTATTAAGAACACTGGTTTAACAGGATCTACTGTTACTACCACTATTAATAACGTAGCTGATCTAGCTAAACCAAGTGGTATTTATGGAGACACTAGTTCTACAGTTGGTACATTAACTACTGCTGGTAGCTCTAACAAGTACACAAGTATTGCTGTTGGTACAGCAGGTTCTGGTTACGCACAAGCTCCTTTGGTTCGTACTACTGGTGCTAACGGAAGCAGCCCTTATGCTCAACTGTATTGCCAAACACAAAGCACTTCTTTGTATGCTCCTTACATCACACACATTGGTGGAACAGGTTATACAACCTTTACAAATGAAGTTAATCATTGGCTTGATTTATCTTTTTGGTATGACGGTAAAGGTCGTTTCTTCTTTGGTGTTAACGGCAAACAAGTTTTGTCTATCGGACAAGATGGTACTACTGCATTAGCTGCTGGAGGCACTGCAACTTCTGGTAATTCTTTTGCTGTTACCAATGCTTCTATGACTTCCTCTATCTCTCCTGTTCTTCCTTATGCAGGTGCTTTTGATAACATCATGCCTATGGTTGCTCTTAACGCTGCTGCTGGTTACGCATTAAATACTAATGCTACCAACATTATGTTTGTTGATAGCATTCAATGTGGTTCTGAGTACAATTAATATGCACACACAACTAGTACACGAAGCTACAAAAGACCGTATTAATGTCTCTATCACAAGTGATGGGGGCAAGAATACTGTCTATTTAATAACGGGTACTATTCTTCATGAAGATGATTCTGTATTTGACATCATTAATATTAAAAAGTTAGCAGGTAATCCAACAAACATTCGTCTTGATTCAATTCTGTTTATGGTTGAAAAAGATTTAAAAGTGTTTGTTACCTATAGAAATCAGCCTTACATTATTCCAATAGACGGGAAAGGTAAGACTGATTTAAGTTGGGTTGGAGGGCTTACTGGACATGAAATAGATATGGTGTTTAAAGGTACAGGATCATTTTTCATTGTGCTAGATGTAAGCAAAATGGGAGTTTAATATGTCTGATGTATTTATTAAAAGTGGTGAGCAACCTCGTTACTTTGCGTTTAGTGGAGTTACTTCAACTACAGCAACTGGTGCTTCTTCACCTATCTATAAAGAAAGTCCTTATGGTTCTTTCCAAGGTCTTATTAAAGGTACGGGTACTGTAACTGCTACGATTGCAGTTCAAGTAACTAATGAAGATGCTACAGCCAATGGAACCAATAGTAACTGGATTACTATGTCAACAATTACTTTATCTGGTACAACAACAGCCACAGATGGTTTTACAACCATTGCTCCTTGGCGTTGGGTACGAGTTAACGTAACAGCTATCTCTGGAACTGGTGCTACTGTACAAGCCATAATGGGTGTGTAATGAGCACTACACCCAACAGTCTGTATGGGTCTTATGTACCAGCTCGTCCTGACTACGTAGATCAATACGGTGTTACTGATAACATCTATGGGGCTATTATTGAACCAGAGATTAATTCCTATTTGTTAATAGAGACTGGTGATTTCTTATTGCAAGAAACTGGTTATAAATTGGTAATATAAATATGGCTACAACTAATTTTCAAAGCGGTACAGTTATAGCATCAGCTTGGTTAAACGATGTTAATGGAGTTACTTACAACAAAACATTTCCAGATGGAACAATAATAATTACAACTCCCAAAATTTTAGATTTTACAGGTACAGGAAGTCAAACAGTTTTTACATTGTCAACGTCTCCAACAAATTTGTATTCAACAAATGTTTTTATAAATGGTGTTTATCAAAATAAAAATACTTATTCTATTTCTGGGGCTACACTCACATTTACTCAAGCTCCTCCTGTTACCTCTGTAATTGAAGTAAGTTATGCTTAAAAGTTAAAAAGGATTAAAAATGGCAGATACAAAAATCTCAGCACTCCCCGCAGCATCAACACCGCTAACAGGTAGTGAAGTTGTTCCTCTTAATCAAAGTGGTGTTACTAGTAACGTCACTGTTGCTAATTTAACAGCAGGTAGAAATGTTTACGCAAACAATTTTATTCCGTCTGTAACAACTACAGCAGCATCGGCTACACCAATTAATTTAACAGTTAATTCAACTCAGTATCAAACAGTTAATGGAACAACAACATCTCAGCAGTTTAATTTGCCTGATGCAACAACTTTGTCAGTTGGAGATACGTATTATTTTAATAATAATCTTACAGTTTCTTCTGTTCAAGTTAATGCTCACGATGGGTCAACTTCTGTTTTATCGTTACAAGCTGGTGGTGATGCTCAGGTTGTTTTGTTAAACAATAGCACAACCAATGGAACCTGGGATGTTCATTCTTTTATTCCTTCTTCTGCATCTTGGGGTACTGCTACACTAAGTTTTAATAACACAACTTCAATTTCTGGAAGTGTTTCTTGGACAGGAACAAAAATAGGAACTGCTTATGGTGGTACAGGACTAAGTGGTTCTACACCATTTACGGCTAATGGTGTTGTTTATGCAAGTAGCACAAGTGCTTTAGCCACTTCATCAGCTTTTACTTTTAATGGTACAGATGTAGGGTTTACAGGAAATTTAATACCTGGCACAGCCGCCAAAGGTATTAATTTTACTGCCAACACTCCCGCATCTGGTATGTCAAGCCAGTTGCTGAATTGGTATGAAGAAGGCACTTGGACTCCTGTTTTAGTAGGATGGACTAATGTAGGAACTCCTACAGTAACAGGAAATTACACAAGAGTAGGAAGACAAGTAACTGTAACTGTTGTTGTTTCCCCTGCCACTTCTGTTTCTGCGACTACTGTTACATCAACAATTACAGGGATGCCATTTACTGTAAAAGGAAATTATGGCAGTTGTTCTGCCGCTTTAAATACAGGTGCACAACTTCAATGTGGATTGTTGTATCAAACAACAATAGCTCCTCCAACAACAGGTGTAACAACTGCAGGAGTAACTATTACTGGAACATATTTTGTTTAAGGAAATTAAATGTCTCTAACTAAAGCATCTTATTCAATGATTACTGGAGCGCCTATCAATGTACTTGATTATGGTGCTGATCCTACTGGTACAACAGATAGTACAAATGCAATTCAAAATGCAATAAATGCAGGTAGTTTTATTTATATTCCAACAGGAACATATAAAATTACATCAAGTTTAACTTGTTATGGTATTAAAAAAATTGTTGGTGATGGTTGTAATGCAACGATTATTTCAAGAGCAAATGCAACTGCACAAAATATAGATGGCAATACAGTTTACTCAGTTTTTTATTTGACATCAAGATACAACTGCCTTGAATCTCTTGGTATTAATGGAGATTCAACAGTACAAGGAATTGTTTTAGCTTCTGGTACAGTTTATGAACCTGCAAGTAATGGTTCAATTAAAAATGTAAAAATAGAAAATTGTGGTCAAGGCATTGTTGGTTTGACAATGTATATGTATGTGTTTGAAAATGTTATATGTAGATATTGTAGTTCTGCGGCTTTTGATTTTCATTCTTCACTTCCAAAAACATCATTAACATTTAATTCGTGTTGGGCAGAAAATTGTAATGTTCCTTGGTATTTTATTCAAACTGTATATAGTACGTTAAATTCTTGTGGAGCAGACAATTCAAATGCTTCACAACATAATTATGCTCTTGGGATATACAGTTTTCAGGATTCATGGATGACTGTTAATTCTTGTGGTTGTGAATATGGTTATGCTTCTTGTGCTTTTTATATAAAAGCAAGTGTAATTGTATTAAATCAACCATATTGGATTTCACTTACTAGCACTTATAATGCAGGAACAACTTTTGCATTAGCACCAATTACTACAACTGAAGAAAATTGTGCAGTAACAGTAAATTCTGTTTCTTATGGTGGCTATACAAATACAACTACAACAGGAACAGTTGGGCAATGTGTTGCACTAAATTATTCTCCTGGTGCTTATGGTGCACAAACAAATCCAATGGTTGTTTTAACTGCAAACCTTGTGCCTACTGCAAGTGCTTTTGTTGGAGCTTATGCTACAACTTATTGTAAAAATGCTTGGAATATTTAAGGAATAATATGACATTTGAAAAACAAACTATTGTTGACAGAATTGAAGTTATGGCAGACCACACAGTTGCAGTTCGCTATCTGGTGACTGTTACTGAAGATGGTAAGCCCTTTGCTGTTTAGTGCAAGCTACAAATTCTGATATGTCAGGCAAACAAATTTATATTGGTGGTACTTATTACACAACAGGTGTGTAAATATTTGTATAATTTTTTAACAAGGAATATTAAATGAGCACTCAAACCGTTACCATGACACAAACCGTTGCAAACATATCTGTTGACGCTAATGGCGTTGTTGCAGTACGTTATATCAATACATACACCGATTCAACTAGCAAAGTTATTCAAGAGGCAGTAGCTGGTGAATATATTAATCCTGGGGATGACTACAGTCAAAAAGACCCCAAAATTATTGCCATGTGTCAACTTATCCAAACCCAAGCTGTTATTGCTGCTTACAAAGAGGCTCAAAATGTTACTCCAACTTCTTAAATCTCGCACAGTCTTATTTGCTTTGTTTTTGGCAGTATTGTCAATTCTGCAAGGTTATGTAAACTTGTTACCTCTAAGCCCTATAGAACAAATGTATGTAGGAATTGCAATATCTGTTATTGTAACTTTGCTTAGAATAGTTACAACCCAACCTATTTCTGAGAAATAAAACATTATGTCTAACCCGCTAAATGTAACCTACTCTGATTTTGTTGGACCAGTAGTATCCGCTGCTTGGTTAAATGCTGTTAGTGCTGCATCATTAGCTGTAGAAGGAACTACTCCTACTGTTCTTACATCTACATCTGGTCAAACAGTATTTACTATTCCCAGTACTGCTGTTGGAATTGTTTATATTAACGGAATATTTCAAATACCAACTGTAAGCTATACTCGTAGTGGCACTGTACTTACGTTTACTGCTGGTGTTCCTTTAAGTGCTGTAGTAACTGTTTTTTAAGGTTTAAAATGGAAACACAGCAACTCATTAACATAATTCTTGGAACAACCTGTTCTGTAATGGGTTGGTTTGCTAGAGAACTTTGGGCTGCTGTTAAAGAACTTAAAACAGACTTATCTAAACTTAGAGAAGACTTACCAAGGACTTACGTAGATAGAAATGATTACCGCAGTGACATGCAAGACATTAAATCTATGCTGGGTAAGATATTTGATAAGTTAGATGGTAAGCAAGATAAATAACTTGTTACTAGGAACAAAACATGTCTTATAAATCACGTTGGGATAATGGTGGCTGGTTAGTCATCTGTGACCAATGTGGTCGTAAATATAAAGAGAGTGAACTTCGGTTACGTTGGGATGGACTTATGGTCTGTCCTGGTGATTGGGAACCTAGACAACCCCAAGACTTTGTACACGGTGTAGCTGACATTCAAGCTCCACCTTGGGTTAGATCAGAGCAGTCAGATCAATTTCTTCCTGTTTGTGATCTAATTACTGTTAACGCTAAAGCTGATTATGGTACTGCTGATTGTGCTACAGTTGGTGTAAACAATGGGTATATGCCAACCTGTACCTTTGAGGGATCAACTGCAATGCCTGGAATATCTATTCCTGGATGTTTTATTCCAAGTAAGTCGTTGACTCCAGGTTTAAATGATTTTCTTATTGGATAAATTATGAGTTCTACTTACAGTATTAATAGCAGTCAAATTATCTCCCTAGCATTAGGTAGATTAGGTGTGCTTGAAATAGGTGATACACCTGATACTAATACGTACAACAATGCTTTAATGTCTCTTAACTTACTTATTAAACAAATGAGTGTAGACGGATTAAAGCTGTGGAAAATAGTTGAGCTTATTATTCCTACTACATCTGGTAAGACTGCATACATATTAGGTGGGTCTACATCTACTTTAATGTATGATTCTTTAAATCCTACTGTAGCTATTACTGATAAACCCCTTAAGATTATTCAAGGGTTTTACCGTAATATCCAAGTAACCCCTAACATAGATACACCAGTACTTATTGTTTCTAAACAAGAGTACAACATGTTAGGTTCTAAGTTTTCTACTGGTACAGCTAATACTTTGTTTTATGATCCTAGAGAAAACAATGGTATCTTATATGTATACTTAACACCAGATCTTAACTCTCAAACAAACATTCAACTACATGCTGTAGCTCAAATGCCTTTGAATGATATTACTTTAGGCACTGGTACTTCTACTGATACTCCTGATTTTCCTATTGAGTGGCAAAATACTTTAGTGTGGGGTCTAGCTGATGAGTTGGCTATGCAGTATGGTGTCCCAGTTAATGCTAGACAAGAAATAGCAGCAAGAGCCTTAGTGTATAAAGAAAAACTCTCTGACTGGGATGTAGAGGCTTCTAGTACATTCTTTATGCCTGACTTTAGATCTACTAACCCTAATTCTTACGGACGTTAATATGGCAACCGAAAGAATAGCACTTACACAACCAATAGATAGTCGTACAGGATCTTTTGCGACTGATGCTTATTGTGCTAATGTCTATTTTGATAGTAGCAATGGTAAAAGAGACTTTGTTAAAAGACCTGGGTTAACTAAAGTTGCTACTGTAGGTAGCGGTACAGCTCAAGGGCTAACTTCTTACAATGGTAACTTAATATCTGTTATTAATAACACAGTGTACAAAGTTAATCCTAGTACTTATGCTGTTACCAATTTAGGATCAACATCATCATCTACTAGTCAAAGTTACTTTGTAAATACTTTTCTTAGTACCTATTGTTTCTTTCATAACAAAGTTAATGGTTATTTAATAAACCAATCAGGTACTTTAAGCACCATTAATAACACAACTGTTGTAGCTATTAGTGTTGATAACTCAGGTGTAAACTATAGTACAGGCATTACTCTTAGTTTTTCTACTGGTAGTGCTGCTGCTACTGCTACAGTTGTAGGAGGCAATATAACTACTGTAACCATTACCAATGCTGGTAGCGGTTATTCTAGTGCTCCTACTTGTACAATTAATTTACCTGCTACTCAAACTCCTACAGGTACAGGTAGTGCTGGGTTTTATACTGTAGCTGTATCTAGTGCTTCTGGTATATACACAGGTATGTTTGTTACTGGTACTGGTGTAGCACCTAATGCTATGGTGACTAACATTAGCGGTACAACAATAACTTTAAACATTGCTAACACTGCTACAGTATCTGGCACACTTACTTTCCAAGATTTAGGTTCTAGTGGAGTGTTAACTCCTGCTCTTAACTCATTTCCTACTGGTCCCTTTGTATCTGGTGCTGTTTTTTTAGATAACTATGTATTTGTTGGTACAACTAATAATCGTATTTACAACTCTAATGTTGGTGACCCAACACAATGGAATGCACTTAGCTTTATAAGCTTTGAACAAACTGGGGATACTTTAATTGGTATTGCTAAACACCTAAACTATTTAATAGCTTATGGTTCTTATACGACCCAATTCTTTTATGACAACGCTAATCCTGTAGGTTCTCCTTTAGCTGTAGCTCCTAGCTATACTATGGAAATAGGTTGTGCTAATGGAGATAGTCTTGTTTCTACTAGTAATACAGTAATATGGGTAGCTGTAACTAAAACTTATGGTAAGTCTGTTTATCTTTTAGATGGAGTTTCTCCAGTTAAAATATCTACTAGTCATATAGATAGGCACTTAGAAGCTGATCCACTGACTCATGTTGCTGCCTATGTATACAAAATGAGTGGGCATACGCTATACATACTAACCCTATATAACACAAATAAAACTTTAGTCTATGACTTAGATGATAAGATGTGGTATACATGGACTTCCTATAATGGTTCTTCTGAAAACTATTTTGTACCAACGTTTTATGCCAATGCTAACAACACACCCTATTGTTTAAACAACAATACTGGTAGTTTGTACTACTTTAATACTAATGTTTACCAAGATGATGGTCAACCTATTTACTGTAGGTCTGTTACAGACATTAGAGACAACGGTACTACTAAACGTAAATTCTATGGTAGATTAGAAATTATTGGGGATAAAGTAGCTGGTAACATGTACATCAGTCATTCTGGTAATGACTACGCTAGTTATTCTACTCCCAGGGTTGTTAATCTTAATGCTCCTAGAGCACAGGTATATCTTAGTGGAGCTGATAGACGTAGATCTTGGCAATTCTTATGTTATGACAATGTACCATTGAGGCTAGATTCTGCTGAGATAGACTTTAGGTTAGGTGAGATGGATCAAGAGCAGTCTGTAGGTAGTGGTACTCAATATAAGAAGTAACTATGAATCAAATAGTAGAAGCCATTAATTCTATAGCCAATAAAGAAGGGTTTGACCTAAGCACTTCAGATAGCAAATTAGCTTTAGCTAAAGTGCTGTTAAAAGAAGAACAAATTAAAAATTCTATTATTCATAGATTTGGTGGGGGTCTGTACATTAGGGAAGCACACTATCCTAAAAATACCCTTATAGTAGGGCAAGAACATGTCTCTGAGCACATGAATGTTTTGCTTAAGGGTAGCATTAATGTTATAGATGGAAACGGTTCTATACAGACTTTAACGGCTCCCCATATGTTTGTGGCTAAAGCAGGTAGCAAAGTAGGCTTTACATTAGAAGATGTTGTGTGGCAAAATATCTATGTTACTAGTAGTACTGATGTAGAATACTTAGAGTCAATACTATTTATATCCCCAGATATTCTTAAAGAACATCAACAAGAAAAGCTTAATAAAGAATACTCTTTACACCAAGAAGATCGAGAAGACTTTTTATTGATGGCTCAAGAATCTGGTTGGACTTTAGAAGACATAGAGTTAGCATCTAAATATAGAAAAGATTGCATTCCTTTTCCAGATGGTAGTTATAGCATTTGTTCTGGTGATTCACCAATACAAGGTAAAGGAATGTTTTCTACTGCTTTAATAAAACAAGATAGTGTTATTGCTCCTATGAGGCTTGGGGGGTTAAGAACCCCTGCTGGTTATCTTGTTAACCATTCTAAGACTCCTAATGCAAAAGCTATTCTAACTGGTTTTAATGATATGTTCTTAGTAACATTACGAGATATAGGCGGTATGGTCGGTGGTGATTTAGGTGAAGAAATAACTGTTGACTATAGACAAGTTATGAAATTAAACAATCTTTGGAAAGGAGACAAAACATGTCTGCTGCAACCGTTGCCTCTTATGTAGGTATAGCTGCTGGTGTCAATGCACTTACTGGTGGGGGTGTCACTAATGCTTTAGGCATAACTAAAAGTAGTGCAGGTACTGGAGCTGGTTCTGCTACAGCTACTGCTAATCCTATGGCTCCTTATCAAGCCCAACTAGCACAAATGTATGCTGGGTATTTACAACCAGGTCAAAATGCTAACCCCCAAGCTATGCCTGGATATACTCAATATCAAACTGGTGTTGTTAATCCTGCTGAACAAACAGCTCAAAGAACTGCTGCTAGTGCAGGTATGTTGTACTCTGGTAATGAGGCTCAAGCTCTACAAGGTGTAGCACAACAAGGTTATTCAGGGTTTATGAATAATTATTTAAGCCAATTGTCTGGTGGAGCTGGTGCTGGATTTAATCCCGCTGCTGCTGCTCAATTAGGTGTTAGCCAACAAAATGCTCAACAACAAGCTGTTATGCAAGGTCTTGGATCTATTAGTACTGGATTAGCTAGTTTAGGTAGTCAGTATGGTGGTGGCAGTGGTTCACCAAATACATCAGCTATGTCTAGTCCTTCGTATCAAACACAAGGTGGTACTTATACCTATGGTAGTGGTTTAGGTGATACTAGTGGTATGGGCACTGGCTCAAACTATGTTGGTCCTTAATAGGAATAAATTATGGCTTATTTAATGTCCGATGTTGCTGTTGGTAGTAATGCTGCGTTACAGTTACAGCAAAATATGGCTGCTGCACCTAATGTGCAACAAGTTGAAGCCAATAAAATGCAAGAGCAACAAAATACTCTGCAATCACAACAGATTAAAATACAACAAGAACAGGCTAATGTTGCTAAGACTAATCTTGCTAATTTAGTTTCTGATGCTAATATTAAAGCTAGTGAAAAATCTAAAGCTACTCTTCAAAATCTTTATAACACTCCTGAGTTTCAAGACGCTGTAAATAAACAAGATAATTCAGCTATTCTTAAGATGACTCAAGTTGCTTTGTTTAAAGCAGGTGATACAGAAAAAGCTTTTCAACTTACTAGTGAAGTTGATAAAGCCAATGCTGCTCAATTAGCAAACCAAGAAAAACAAAATATATTAGATGCTCAAGAAGTATCTAAAGCTCATTACAACTTAGAGCAAGGTGCTACTCTTGAGAACCTTCCTGAAGGACAAAAAAATGTTTTAATTAAAGAAATTGGTCAAGCTAACTGGGATAAGTTTACTCCTGAACAAAGAATAGATGTTACTAAGAACTTAATGATGATTACTAGTAAGAGGCTTACTAATCAACTTGCAGCAATGCAAGAAGATAAGATAGAACAAACTGGTCAAAATAAAAAAGATGTTGCTAACATTAATGTTGATGGAAAAATTAGAGCAAAAATAATTGGTGAAGAACATGCTGATGCTAGAGAATCTTCTAAAGAAAGTGCTGCATTTCTTCGTGAAAAACTTAAAGAAGAAGGTAAAGATACTCGTGCAAAAGAACGTTTAACAGAAAAAAGTTGGAATGATGTTAATCTTAGATTAGATAAAGTAGAAAATCCAAGGATAACACTTAATCTAAAAACTATTGTAGACAATGCCAATGCTGCTAGACAAAAAGGTCCTACTGGTTCTATGGATCAAATTAAACTTGATAACAACTATAGAGCAGCGGTTAAAGACTATAACGATTACCAATTAAAAGTTGCTCAAAGACAACTTGATATTGCTGTAAGCTCTCCTGATTCTTTTAAAGAAAAAAAATATGTTGTTGATAAACTTAAACATAATGTAGAGCTATTTGGTGGTGGGACTAATGCTGAAGAAGCAGAAGCTAAGAAAGGTAAACCTACACCAACTGAATCTACTTCTAAACCTTACTTAGATAGTAAAGGTAATGTTAAACCAGATTGGAAAAGACCAGATGGTTCTACAAAAGGTCCTGGATGGTTAGGTAAACAAAAAAGTAACAGTGGAAAAGACATGAGTGAGTATTCTATTGGTACTGAAATAAATGGTAAAGAAGTAGACATACCTACATTTGTTCCTGGTTTAACACAAAAAGAAATAGACTTTTTAAAGACAGAGCCTAATGTAAAAGACATTCCAGATTCTATTTTTAATAAGGCTAAAACTCATGCTGACAAACTAATTAGTGCAGGTAAGTCTCCGTTTAAAGAATGGGATGACACTAGTTTAAAAGAGTGGAACAAAGGATCAAAAGCTACTAGTAACAAATTAACTTCTGAACAACAATCTTGGGTTGATAGAGCTAAAGCTGCTAACCCAGGTATGTCAGAAGCAGACATTATTGCAGAAGGTAAAAAGAAAGGTAAGTTGTAATGGCCTTTGTTGATCCTGATGAAGTCAAACCTGTTTCTACTAGCAGTGGTTTTGTTGACCCCGATGAGGTTAAAAAACAACCTGTTAAAGAAGTAGGGGGTCGTTACCACAATATAGCTCGTACTGGTATAGAGTCTGTAGGACCTGCTGCTGCTGGTTATGCTGGCTTTGGTGCTGGTGTAGCTGCTGTTGCTCCTATAGCTGTTGCTGGAGGTGCTGTTAGCGGTCCTTTTGCTCCTATAGTAGTTGGTGCTATTGAAATAGGTGGTGGTTTAGGAACTGCATTTGTAGCCTCTGGTGCTGCACAAAAGCTTCAAGATTTAATGCACGAAGCACTTGCTCCAGATGATTACAAGCAAAGACAGATAGAAAAGCAACAACATCCTTATGGAACATTTGGTGCTCAAACTTTAGTTAATTTGGCTGGTATGTCTCCTAAGACTGTAGCTGAACAAGCTGGTAAAGTGCTTACTAAGCCTCTAGTCCAACGTGCAACTGGAGCTGCATTACAAACAGGTATTGAAGCTGGTAGTGAGTTTGCTGAGACAGGTAAAGTTGATCCTGCTAAATTGGCTATGTCTGCTGTTGCAGGTGCAGCTATGCCAGGTCAAAATAAACTAGGAGCTAAACTTACTAATGTTGGTGAGTCTGCTGTAGATAAAGCTAAAGGTTTGTTTGTTAAAGAAAAACCTGCTGTTACTAGTAACGTACAACCTCCTCCAGGTATTAGTAAAGAAGAATTTATAGCTGGTTTAGAAAAGAATAAAAAACAAAAAGACTCTAAGATACCTATTGTTGAAACAGCTATTAAAGACAAGTCTACTGGTGAGATTACTAAACTAGGTCCTAAGCACCCAGAAGACATTAAAGACGCTACTAAAGATACCCATGAACAAGGGTTTGTAGATGAGCAAGGTAACTTCCTTACTCGTAAAGAAGCTTGGAATAGAGCTACAGATACAGGTCAAATAGCTAAAGATCAAAAGCCTACTGTAATGGGAGAAGGTCTACATAGTGGTGATTTGCGTAGAGCTGGAGATGAAAGATTTGATTTAGTATCTGTACCTAAAGAAGTGGAAGGAGTCCCAGTTGTTAAAAACTTAAATAAAGTTCGTGACGATGGTTCTAGAGTTGGCGCTACTACTATTAGAAACCCTGATGGAACACCTAAAGAAATAGCTTTAGACATAGATCACTTGTACGAACAGTTTAAAGATAAACCTTGGACTACTCCAAAGGTAGAAGGTGTAGAACCTTTACCTGAAAATACATTTAAGACCCCACAAGAGTGGGTAGATTTTGTTATTCAACACGAGGCTGAACATGTTAAAACTCCTATTAAAGAAGGGCAGACTAGGGGTGGTTATGAAGATCAGACTAATAAAGCGGCTCTCAAGACATTAGACGAACGTAAAGCTGCTACTGGTTCAACAAGTCATGTAACTAAGCCTACAGAAACACCTAGCTCAACTGGTGAGCCACCTAAAGAAGACAAAGATTTCTATAGAAGAATCGTTGGCAATATGGAGTCAATCAGAATTGAAATTGCTGATGACTTAAAGTGGGCTAAAAAAGATAACGATCAACCTGAAATAGATCGTTTACAAAAAGCTTTAAACAAACTAGATGCTGAGATTGTTGACAACAAACTTATGTTAGCTGATGCTTCTAAAGGAAGATCAGACATAAAGAAAGACATTGATTGGTTAAGTTTTAACTCTGAATACATACAGTCCAGACTAGACTATGGCACTAACGTAACTCCTGAAGAACGTGCTAAGTTTACAAAAGAGTTAGAAGATACCCGTACAAAATTAGATGCAGCTATTAAAGAGTTGCCTCCAGTTCAATTTGAAAACCCATCTAAACCAACTTGGAATGAGTTGCAAGATCACTTACATGGATCTAAAACTATTGGTGAAGCATTTGATCGCGTACTTAAAGACATCATGGTAGGTACTGAAGGCCAAAGGTCTTTAATTAAAGCTCTTAACGAGTCTCCTTTTATACGTGACGCTAAATTAAAGATGACCACTGAGGAGTTGCAGTGGGATGGTCAAAAGGCTTTGGGTCTTTATTGGGGTGATAGACATTCAGTTGAACTAGGAAAAGATGGTGACTTGCAGTCGTTGTTGCATGAAACTATTCATGCTGGTACTTATCGTCTTATTAAAGAAGGTAAATCTGCTGCTGCTGTTAAATTAAAAGAACTCTACACTGAGTTTTCAAATAAACATAGCATTAAATACGAAGCTAAACTAGAACAATTTAAACGTGATAACCCTAGTGCTACTCTTAAAGAGTTAAAAGACTTTAGAGATCAAAATGTTCCCTATGGCTTTACTAACACAGACGAATTTATAGCAGAAGCTTTTACTAATAAAAAGTTTCAGGAATATCTTGCCAACATTAAAACTAAAACACCAGGTGGTGTTATTAGTAACTTGTGGAAAGAAGTTAGAGAAGCTATTCGTAAAGGTTTAAACATACCTGAAAAGCAACGTACTGTTTTAGACGATGTGCTAGAACAAGGCATGAGTCTTGTAGAAGAATCTAAAGGCTTTAAGCGTAAAGGTGTTGGTGAAGCACTGCCATCTAAAGCCACTAGCTCATCTGATGAAGCTCGTGCTGTACGTGAGTCTAGAGATGCTGCTAAAGAAGAACCTCTTGTAGATCGTACTAAAACATCTCCTAGAGACATTAAAGATGAACAAGAGTTCAATGAAATAGCTCAAGAAATCTATGAGAAACATGGTGAAGTAGAAGCTGTTAAGTTCTTTGAGGGATACCAAGAATATAAAAAGACTTGGGGTGATGCTGTTGGAGAAGTAGAAAAGTTTGTTGGTACTAATTTAAATTCTAAAGAAGCTAATGAGCGTATCATACATAACAACACCAGTGATCTTAAAGAAATGGCTGGTAAAGATGTTGACTTAGAAAAACTTAGCTTTGATATAGACAAAGGTGAAACTTTAGTTGGTAAAGCTAAAGAAATAGCTGATAAGTTTAGACAGCTAATGAATGATCTAGGTAAACGTGCTTTAGAAAAAGGTGTTATCAATGGTTGGCATGAAGACTATGTAGCTCGTAATGTGGTTACAGAAGGTGCTGCTCCACCTGGAGCTTTAGAACAGTTCTTAAAAGATGCTTTTGGTTATGGTGAAGTTGCATCTGAAGGTGGTACTAAGACTACTACTAAGTATGGTGAACAACGTAAGCTTAAGACTCGTGAAGATTTAACTATTCATCTCAATGGTATTAACAAGTGGTTAGCTGATAATGGTAAAGACTATCGTTTTAAACTTAAAACAGATAACCTAGCAGACATCTATAAAGACTATGCTCTGTCTGTTGAAAAAGCTATAGAGAATAAAAATCTAATAGAAAATATTAAACAAATTAGAAATGAAAATGGTGAGTCTTTAATTAAACCTATTGCAGCAGGTGAAAATTTGCCCTATGGTTGGGAAACTATGAACAACTCTGAATTAGCTGGATATGCTATTCACCAAGATTTAGTACCACACCTTAAATTTGTATTTGATTCAGGTCCTGGTGATTTGATGAAAGCATTAGGAGGCATATCCAATTTTGTTAAACGCTTAAACGTTGTTGGTTCTTTCTTCCATGCTAAGTCTTTAATGGAAGTTCAGTCTAGTGCTAACATACCTATTTGGTCCCCTATTAAAGAGTCTATTGTTCTTCCTTTAGTAGAAAAGGGTGTTAAAGCTGTTACTGGTAAAGACATACAACTATCTGCTATTACTAAAGCTGTAGAACAATTTAGAAAAGGTGGTGTAGGCACTAGTGTTGACAAGTGGATTAGAGAAGATGGTCTTCAATTAGGTGTTCCTGAAGATGTGTCTAAAGGTATCTTACTTGCTACAGGTAAACTTACTGATACTTTAATTGGTAAATTTGGACCTAAAACTAGAATCCTAGAAAAATCTCTCAGTACTGTTGAGAAATATACTCTAGGGTACTTTGATAAGTACACTTGGGATTACTTGCACACTGGTATTAAATTATCAACTGCTGAAGCTTATTTAGATAAAGCTCGTATACAAGCCTCTAAAGAAGGTAAACCTTTTGATGAAGCAGTACACCGTAAAGAAATAGCTAAGTTCTTAAATGAAGCTACTGGTGGTCTTAATTGGTATCAAGCTGCTTTAGATTCTAGAACAGAGTTTGGTAAACGTGTTGCTTTAGCTGCTTATAGCCCTGAAGGTCGTAGAGCATTACAAATAGCTTTGTTTGCTCCAGACTGGACTGTATCTACTGTTAGAGCTTTTAGTTCTGCTTTGCCTAAAGATCTTAACCCAACTACATGGCATCCAGTAGAAGGTATTAAAGGTTTAGCAGTTCCTACAACTAAAGGAGACTATGCTAGGTTGTATCAATTTAAAACAGCATTGACATATTTTACTTTGTTAAATGCAATTAACATGATGACAGCCAATAGACCTATATGGGAAAACAAAGATCCTAGTCGCATAGAATTTCCAGATGGTACGTCTATGCAAGCTATGAAACACGCTATGGAACCTTATCATTGGATTTCTGATCCAGATAAAACTCTTTCTAATAAACTAGGCTTTATTCCTAAAGCACTTGTTGTTGGTATAGGTGGTTTAGAGTATGCTAGTCCTAATGCTCCTAAACTTGTTGATAGAAGTGGTGTAGGTAGATTAGGGGCTGTTATTAAAACAATGGCTCCTTTCCAAGCTCAAGCTGCTGACAGTGCTCCTAAAGGTGAAGGTGTTAAACGTGCGTTACTAGGAACAGCAGGATTTCCTATTTATGGTGCTGATGCTGATACTAGAAAAGCTCAACGTGCTGAACGTGAACTTGCTACTAAAGAACAAGCTTGGAACTATAGAGACAAAGAAATTAAAGCTGGTCGTATGGATTGGACTCCTAAACACGACAAAGAAAAAGAACGGTTAGATAAACGTAGAGAAAAACTTGAACAAAGTAAATAATTATGAAACTTCTAATCATTGATCAATTTGATTGTGGATTTGCTATGGACTTGGCTATCAAGTCTGCTGCCTATGGTCACGATGTTCGTGTCTATATGCGTAACAACTTTGATGGTACTCGCTGTGAGAACGGTGATGGTATGGATTGCTTTAAGAAAGTACCTGATTGGGAGCCTAGTATGGACTGGGCTGACCTTATATTTGTTACTGATAACAGTAGGTATATTCAAAGAATAGAGTCTTACAGACGTAAAGGCTACCCTATTTATGGTTGCAATGTAGAAGGTGCTAGGTGGGAACAAGATAGAGAATACGGTTCAGCTATCTTTGAAAGAGCTGGTATTGCAACTATC
>Ga0118677_10001218_pt2 | contig 49742 bp, 65 predicted proteins | sample AliMusrvi5mmetaG_FD_86154 | JGI IMG/M metagenome (GOLD analysis project Ga0118677, IMG submission 86154) | reverse complement strand
CCCTGTGACGACACGTCAGTGGCGCTGATCGAGAGGAAGCCGCTTCCTGGATCGGCCGAGTAGACGAGCAGGTGGTTGGTCGTGGTGCGGACCGCTGCCACAAGCCGGCCAGCGATCGGCACCGCGGCGACCTGCTCGGTGACCGCAGGCTTCGTCTGGGTGCCTGCAGTGAGGTCGGCGGCGACGAGATGCTGGTCACCGGGATTCACGGAGGAGACGACCAGGACAGAGCCATCCGCACGCACCCCGAGGACCGCCAGACGTCCCTCGACCCTGGTCAGCGAGGGATTGGTGACGATCCCCCCTGCACCGGTCGCCGCCGTGAGGTCATAGGAGGTCCAGATCGTCAGGTGCCGGTTGTCGTCGGCGAGCTCGAGGAGGTCACCGTTTGACGCCCGAGACGCCACCATCAAGGAGGCGCCAGCTCGCGAGGTGGGCAGGAGCGAAGGGGAGCCAGCCACAGAAGGTCCGCTGGTGATTGAGGTCAGGTCGTGGCCAGTCAGGCGGTGTGAGCGACGATGCTGCTGCTCGGCCAGCTCGAGGTGACCGCTCGGCGTCCTCCATGCGACCGCCACCCGTCCGGCAGCGGTCACCGCCGCGTCAGGGTTCGAGCCGATGGAGCGCAGACCACCTGCACTCAGATCGCTGCCAGACCAGATGCCACCTGTGGACCGGTCGAGCTCGATGAGATGGTTCGCAGTCGAACGTGCGAACACTCGCAGCTGACCGGAGGGGTCCACCACCGCTGTGGGGACGCCCACGGTCGTCGTGGTCGCGGTCGTCTGGGTCACGTCGATGGTGGACCAGGTGCCAGCGCCGTCATCTGACGCCACGGTGAGGTGACCGACCGACGAGATGCCGACCAACAGGTGCGACGCTCCGAGCGTCATAGCGATCGGCCGTCCAGCTGCGGCTGCATCGAGATGGGTTGAGGACGCCGACCATGAGCCGCTCGGCGCAGCGGCGAACTGGAAGAGTCGTGGCGTCGACGCGGTGGCAGCAGTCGAGGCCAACGCCATGGGGGCAATCGCACCAAGGCCGAGCGCGGCAGCCATGAGGCCGCTGGCTCTGGCTGTTCGGCGCTGGTGGCCCATGATCTGTCGACTCCCGTTGGTCCAGGTCACCTGTTCTCCACCAGGCACCCGGACAGCTCAGATCCGCCCAGCTCCAACGCTACCAGCGAGGCCTCGGCCTGGCGCGCCAACCCCAGATTTGGGGTGGTGCACCCAATAGTCGAGTCGACCTCGGTAGTCTTGTGGGACGCGGAGGGTGCAAGAGCTGGTGGTGGAGCGCCATCGGCTGAGCCGATCGAACGAAGAGGTCGAGGTGGCACCGACTCGAAGACGACGTAGTGCCGGCGCTCTGATCGTCGCGCCGAGCCTTCTGGCTGCAGGCCTCCTCGGCATCGCCGCCGCCCCATCGCCAGCTGGCGCCTCGCTGGCCGTCTCACCTGTCGTCCAGGCGATCACCACCTCGATCCCTGCCAGCACGTGGTCCCTTGCGGTCCGATCCGCTGGCACCGGCATGCGCCCGCTCTCAGGTCCCCTGACGAGCGTCGTCACCCCTGCCAACCAGCTCATGGTGCTCGGCCTCAACAGGGCGGCGAAGGTCACAGCGATGATCAACGACGGTGCGAACGGTCGTGCCTGGAACGCTTACAACCTCTCCGCTGCCACCTCGACCCCAAGCGTCAACCAGGGCCTCGCCGCCATCGTTTCGCCGTCGAACCAGCTCGACGTGTTCGCCGTGACCACCGGCGGTCACCTCGAGGAGCTCTCCCAGTCAGGCGCATCGTGGAGTGCGACTGACCTGTCGTCCCTCACTGGCGCCACCGGCCTCATCGGGGGGGCGTCCGCTTCGGTCAACAACGGGCAGCTCGTCGTGGCTGTCCGGAACCAAGCCGGTGATCTCATCGAGGTCACCGCCGACAACCAGCACAACAACACCTGGAACGCGTATGACCTAACCCAGATCACCTCTGGTCCTGCGCTGACCAGCAACCTCGCCGCGATCGGCCAAGGCCCTTCGGACGGCCTCATTCACCTCTTCGGTCGTGCTGCAAACGGCGACCTCGTCGAGTACGTCGACAACAACGCCGGTGGGCGGGTGTGGAACTCATATGACACCACCGCGGCCAGCGGCGGCTCCGTCACGATCAAGTCTGACCCCTCCGCCACCATCTACACCGGGCGACTTCGAGTCGTCGCCACCGCTCCGGGCGGCCATGTGGTCCAGTTCACGGGAGCCTCGTCCGCAGGGGGGACCACCTGGACGACCAAGGACCTCACCCAGGCATCTGGCGGCACCGCTGTCTTGAAGGGTGCCCCGGTGGTGAGCGTCGCCGGCAGCGCACTCGTCGTGGCGGGCACCACCACGACCAAGCACCTCGTGACCATCGAGGTGCCGGCGCCCGCCGCCGGGCCGATCACCGAGGACATCTCCCAGGCCTCCCCCGGCGTGCCCTCCTTCACCGGGCGAGCCACCATCGCCTATCGCAACAACAAGCTCAGCGTGCTGGCCTCTGCACTCACGCTCCCCGTCGCTGGCTCGGTGGGGGTCTATGCCTATCCGAGCGCAAGCCAGGCCATCTCCGATGGCTGGAGCGTGGTGGGCGACACCGGAGCGCTTGGCACCTGCGGCGCTCCCTACACAGGACTGCAGTATTCGCCAGCCGATCTGCAGACTGGCCTCACCATCCAGAATTCTGGTCGGCAGATCCCGTGGCTGTCCTTCTGGACCGTCAGCGGACCCACACACCTGGGCGCCAACCATTCGACGTGTCGCGCCGATCGAGACGAGAGCCCCGGTGCCTTCTACAACGACGCCTATCAGTCGGGCGTCTTCGTGGCCAAGAAGCTCGACAGCTACGCGAACCAGGGTCTCGGCATCAAGCCGACCTCGGTGATCATCGATGACGAGGGCTACCCAGATGCCCACTCCGGCTTCTACGACACTGGCAACGGCGCAGATCCCGCCAGGGCGGCACAGTTCGCGTCCTATGTCCAGGGGTGGACCGACGGCCTCCACAAGATCGATCCGTCCTTGAACCCAGGCGTCTACATCCCGATGAGCGAGTACACGACGTTCCACGTCGCCTCGCTCCCCATCGACGCCTACATCGCCGTGGCGTGGGGCGGCTCCCAGCCGCCTGTGCGGCTTCCGGGCGTTGATGGGGCCAACATCAAGGGGTTCATCGCCTTCTTCATCAATGACTCCCCGGCGCAGGAATGTGCGCTCGCCCCCTCAGCTGTGCGGCTGCTCTCCTCGTGGGGTGCCCCCAACAACACGCTCCAGTTCGATGCAGGCGTGACCTGCAAGCCCAATGGGCTCGGTGGCTAGGGTCAGAGCATGGCTGACGACACCACCAGCGATGATGAGCCCAAGGCCAAGGGTTCGAGCGACGTCCGCAGCCTGCTGCGCCAGCTCGTGACCCCTGTCATCGAACAGGTTGAGACCAGAGTCTCCTCGCAGATCGACGATGAGGTGCGTGAGCGAATCGATGAGCTCCTCTCCACCCGGATGGCGACGATCGACCGAGCCATCGGCGATCTCGATCGACACCTTGCTGAGCTGACTGCTCGTCTCGACCGGCTCGAGCGCCACCTCGGCGACGACAGCGATCCCGCCTAGGCCGAGATCTCCTCGATCGAGCCGCCGACGAGCTGGATCCTCCGCCGGCGAACCGCAGGAACTCTCGCACCGGGCAACAAGATCCCTGAGAGGTTGAGAGGGTCCGATGCCGCCAGGGTCACCGTCGCCGGCTCGACCCGGCTCGCAGCACGCAGATCATCGAGTGCTGCCGGCAGCGCGAACTGCTCACCCGAGACACCAGCGATGAACCGCCCACCGAGCGCCTCGCCGCGAGCCTCAAGGCGACGCAGGGCCCAGCAGAACTCTCTCCAGGGGATCTTGACGGACTCTCGGGCCACGAGCTCGTAGACCACGACGCCCCAGCGCCGGAGCAGGCTGGCCGCCACCGCCTCCGCAAGCTCTTCTCGGGCCACGCCGTCGAGTGGAGAAGCATCGTCGACGGTCGGATCGAGAAGGCTCCAGCGTCCCTCCCCAGCGCCCGTGCCAGGAGCGGTGCGCGTCCTCGCCAATCGGCTCGATCGAGGAGGCGACGGACGCCTGCGGGCGAGACGCCGAGCGGGCGAGACGAGTGCTCGGACTGCGTGGAAGCCGTCTGCGGTCACGAGTCCCTGCGCCACCAGCTCGAAGAGACCTTCATCGACTTCAGCCGGCAGACGACCGGTGAGGGCACCGAGATCGCTCCTGAAGGTGGCGCCCCGCTCGACCAAGATCTCCAGGACATCGGCTGCGGCTCCGACGGTTGGGACCGCCGGCGCTTCACCGAGCCGGACTGCATCGCACCAGAGCCCGAGATCCTCACGGAGCACGAAGGTGATGGGCGTCGCACGAGATGGCGTCGATCGACCTGGGACCGATGCGTCTGATCCGGGGTGCTTCGGGGTCAATCGGCCCCAGGCCACCTCGCCGGCCAGGCAGAGCTCGTCGAGCCACGCTGGGTCGTAGTGCTCGAGGCGAGCCGGGAGGACCTCAGATTCCCAATCGCCGATCGGCAGCTCGATACCGCTGAGCTGATCGAGCACCTCGAGGAGTCCTTGGCGACCGGCGAGCTTGGCTCCGGGAGCCACGTGGCCCCACCTGACCAAGAACGCGAGGTAGTCCGACACTGAGACGGCCTCGACCCGACGTCGCCGGTCTCCTCGGCTGCGTGCGTGGAGGCGAGCGAGGAGGTGTCGTGCGCACCAGCGCCCATCGGGCAGCTCGATCGCCAGGCCCATGCCCTCCAACCTGCGGATCGCAGTGGCCCCTCGGAGCGCGCCGAGAGGAGCGCCACGCAGGACGCCGCACGGCAGCGGCGTGTTGTCGAGCAGCTCCTCGAGCGTCACCGGTCCAGATCGCTCGAGGTGCACTCGGAGGCAGTCGGCCGCCACTTCGTCGTCGAGGTCGACGCCGGCCCAATCGGACGCCCGCTCGGTGGCCACCCAGCACCCGTCGACGTCCTGGAGCCGACCTGCCCGGCGAAGCTCATCAGCCAGTCGTGCGACCTCAGGGATCGGCCGGATCGCGGCAGCGTCGAGGAGCAGGTCGTGCAACTCATCGGCTCGACCAAGCCTCGGCGCGACCTCGTCGAGCACCTTGGCCACCGCCGCCGATTCAAGGGGAGCGAGACGATCAGGCTCGTCGAGGAGGGCTGCGGTCCCGCGTCGCTGCGGCACTGCGCGTGACCGCCGCTCCTCGAGCGGCGCGTCATCGAGAAAGGTGAACGGCTGGCCATTCAAGAGCCCGAGCGCCAGCGGCGACGGCTCAGCGGATTCGACGGTCACCACATCGATGACGCCTGCAGCGATGTCTTCGAGCACCCTCGTGACGCCGGCGAGGTCGAGCGGCTCGAACATCACATCCGCGATTGTCTGCCGCACGAGAACGTGATCAGGTACTGGGATCGGACCCGGCGGGGCATTCTCCTGACACGCTGCGAGCGAGGGCCAGGCAGCGGCGAGGAGATCGTCGGACTCCATCCGCTGGAGGTGAATCGGCCGGCGCTTGCCCCCAAGCGACCGAGGGACGATCAGCGCCCGCCCGAGGTTCCATCGCCAACGCGACGCGAGCATCGGATGTGGCAGCACCGCCTGGGTCAAGACGTCGGCCACCGACGACGACGACACCAGCTTGGTCACCTGTGACAGCGGGAAGCTGTGGTGCGGCCCCAGGGCGATGGTCACCGCGTCATCATCGGCAGCTGCTTGGAGCTCGAAGTCGAAGGTCACACAGAAGCGCTTTCGAAGCGCCAGGCCCAAGGCCCGGTTGATCCGACCGCCGAAGGGAGCGTGGACCACCAGCTGGGTCGACTCGACGTCGTCGAAGAAGCGCTCGACCACGATGCGGTTCGTCGTCGGGAGATGGCCGAGAGCCCGCAGCGCCGCTTCGAGGTAGCGCGATGCCTGGAGCGCGGCGACATGATCGACACCCGGGACAGACTCCAGTCGGGCGACGGCGGCCGACTCGCCGCCAACCGTGAGCGCCTGCTCGACCTCGGCCCGGAGCCGCCCCACGGCCGCGGAGAGCTCAGCCGTCCTCGCAGGCGCCTCTCCGAGCCAGAACGGTGCCGACGGTGGCGCACCGGCTGCGTCGACGACCCTGACCACGCCGGTCTCCACCTTGGTGACCCGCCACGAGTGCGTCCCGAGGAGGAACACGTCACCGGCGCTCGATTCGATCGCGAAGTCCTCGTGGAGCGCGCCGATCGTGATGCCCTCAGGATCCAAGACCACGCGGTAGTCACCGGTCTCTGGGATCGCCCCGCCGCTCGTGAGCGCGGCCAGCCTGGCGCCCTTCCGAGCCGTCACCCGTCCGTTCACCGCATCGAGGTGCAAGTGGGCACCGCGTCGACCGCGGCCGGTCACGATGCCGCGTGCTGCGAGCTCGAGCGCCTCAGCGAAGTGCTCGTCGTCGAGGTCGGCGAACGGTGCCGAATCGGTGAGCATCGTCTTGAGCTCGTCGACGCCCATCTCCTCTCTCGCCGCCACTTCCGCCACCATCTGCTGGATCGCGATGTCGATCGGTGCGCTCGGTGGCTCGAGGACATCGAGCTCGCCGCGTTCCACCGCATCGAAGAGGGCAACGCACTCGATGAGCTCATCACGAGTGAGCGGATACAGCCGGCCGGTGGGGATACCGCCAACCGAGTGGTTGGCTCGCCCGACTCGTTGCAGGAAGGTAGCGATCGCACGGGGCGAGCCGAGCTGGCAGACCATCTCGACCGGTCCGACGTCGATGCCGAGCTCGAGCGATGCAGTGGCCACGAGCGCTTTGAGATCTCCTGCCCGAAGCCGTGCCTCGACCCGACGGCGACGCTCCGCCGAGAGGCTCCCATGGTGGGAGGCGACCACAAGCGAGGCATCGTCAAGGCCATAGTCAGGGCCGCTGAGCCGTTCGGCCAGCAGGTGGGCGACTCGTTCCGCCATCCGACGTGTGTTGACGAAGATGAGCGTGGTCTGGTGCGACATCACGTGACCAGCCATTCGATCGAGCACCTGCTCGAACTGCCGGCGGGAGGCCACCGCGTCGAGCTCATCGTCGGGCAGCTCGATCGCCAGGTCGAGTCGCCGGTCCCGGACCGCATCGATGATCACCGGCGCCGGTCGACCTGGCTTCGTGCCGGCGAGGAGGCGGCCGACGACTTCCAGAGGACGCTGTGTGGCAGAGAGGCCGATCCGCTGGAGGTGTCCACCATGATCTTCGACAAGTCGGTCGAGCCGCTCCAGGCTCACCGCAAGGTGCGAGCCTCGCTTGTCTCGGGCCATCGCATGGATCTCGTCGACGATGACCGTCGTGACACCCGCCAGCATCGCCCGACCAGAGGCTGAGGTGAGGAGCAGGTAGAGCGACTCAGGCGTCGTGCAGAGGAGCTCGGGAGGGTTGCGGCGCATCGCAGCGCGCTCGGCGCTCGAGGTGTCGCCTGTGCGTACCGCGGTTGTCATCGTCACCGGCGCGGCGCCGATGGTGGCAGCCACCTCGGCGATCCCCGCCAGCGGCACCTCGAGGTTCTCGTTGATGTCGGTCGCCAGCGCACGCAAAGGCGAGAGGTAGAGCACACGAGTGCCTTTGGTGTGCGCAGTTCCCTCCTCGGCCGCCTTGTACGCCGCGTCGATGGCCACCAGGAAGCCAGTCAGGGTCTTGCCGGTGCCGGTCGGTGCGGCGACGAGGACATCGGCACCTGATCGGATTTGCGGCCAGGCGAGCTGTTGGGGCTCGGTGGGCCCGTCTTGGAATCGGGAGGCGAACCAGCGGGCGACCGCCGGGTGGAAGTCGTCAAGGACCGTCCCGGTCATCGTCCTTGCGCACCTGAGGAGAGATTGCTGGACGTCGGCCATCGGCCGAGTCCAGCACCAGGGTGTGTCATCAGGCTCTCGGCTCGCCGTCAGGCTCGCCGCCGGGGGCCTGCTCAGCCCGCCACTGGCGCCTCCCGGCGGCGTCCCGACGGATCGCCCAGACAGCCACGAAGATAGACAGGCTCACGAACGCGACCACGAAGATCCCGAACACGATGTCGAAGGCGATGTTCGAGGATCCAGGGAGCGAGGCGAGCACCTTGTCGAATCTAGGCCTTCTGGTTCATCGAGATCCCGGCGTGCGCCACATCCCTGTGAAGCTGAGTCCCGACGAAGCAACCGGAACCGTGGAGATCGGGACGAAACCCACCTTCTCGTAGCGAGCCACGTTGGCTTCATTGCTGGACTCGAGGTAGGCGGGGAACTCCAGGAGATCCATCTGCCGAAGGTTCTCGGCCAGCAGGCGCATGCCCAGTCCTTCCCCGCGCCTGTCAGGTCGCGTCCCGAGAAGGCTCAGGTAGAAGTGGGGCTCGTGGTGAGGATGCGCTTGCTCGAACGCTGCTGACATGGCGGCCAGGGCGGCAGCCCGATCAGGAGCGACCTCTTCGACCGCCGCCTCGAGGATGGCCTCCTCGGTTGGCCGCAGCTCAGGCTCGCCCGGTGGGATCCAGACCGCGACGGCGGCGAAGTCATCGTTCCCCCACACCCACCCACGCTCGACAGCGCTCGCGACCAGGCAGGTGAACACAGCGGTGTGCTGGTCGCGTCGACGATCGGGATCGGGGAACGCCCATGCCCAGAGCGGATCATCGAAGAATGCTCCGACCAGGGTGGCGACAGCGAGCGGGACGTCGTGAGGCTCCGCAGCTCGCATCGACATCGCTGTCCCCCATCGAACGCTCGTCGACTCGAACCTAGTTCGCCCACCCCGGGTGATACAGCCCCCAGTCAGACTCCTCCCCATGGAGACGAAGCCAACCACCGGACTCATCGAGCGCCTCCGTGGCGAGCGGTCTTCGAGACCCTCGGTCGACCCCACCCTCGCAGGAGGCCTGCGAGCCTGGCTCGAGGATGACCTCTCCCTTCTGGTCGCCGATCTCGACCCGTCGGAGCCCTTGGTCCTCACCCCACGATCCCTCAGCGGCGATGACCGCTCGGCTGCACCGGTCGGCGCGATTGCTCGAGGAGCCCTGGTCCGGTGCCTGATCGCCGAGCGGCTGCTCCTCGGCGATGTCGAGCACCCGATGGACGATGCGCTGAGCGCGCTCGAAGGCGCGCCGAGCGAGCAGGCGTTGGTCGAAGCAGTCCACGCTTTGGACCCAGATGCCTTCGCGCTGCTCGCGGCCGAGGTCACTGCGCACGACGAGGTCTTGGGCTCCTGCCTCAGCCGGATCCCGAGCTCGTGGCTGCCTCGTCTCGGCGTTCGAATGTCGATCCCGCTGGTCGGCGGAAGAGTGGTCCTCGCTGGCACCGTGGATGTGATCCTCGGCCCGCCAGCATCGCTCGTTGCATCGACATGCCTCTTGGACATCACGACAGCCCCCCTGCGCGAGGGGGCCGCCGAGAGACTGGGAGGGCTCGCCCTGCTCGAGACGTTGCGGACGGGTGCTGCCCCGCTCCGTGCGGCCGCGCTCTCGACAGCGACTGGCGACGATCTCGTCATCGAGATCGACGATGGGGTCCTCGTCGCAGCGCTGCGTCGAATCACCAGCACCGTCGAGAGGAAGCGAGCCGACGCGTCATGACCATGCGACACCCTGTCCCTACCCTGCCTCGCGCCGCCGCGCTCTGCGACCTCGTCCTCCAGGACGCACCCTGCCCAGAGCAGCTCGACGGGCGTCTGCGCCATGAGCTGGCTCGCCGGCTGGCGGCTGCCGCTCCATCCCGAGCCCACGGGCCTCTCCGTCTCGACTCCTGGCGAGTCATGAACCCGATCATCGGCGCCGACAGCACGCCGTTCGCCTGGTCCCCATCGACTGCCCGACGCCTCCTCGGCACACCTGCAGCACGACAGGTCATCGAAGGAACTCGGCCCACCCCACTCGTGGCGGTTCGCGCCGAGATGGCGCGGCTCATCGGTGTCGCAGCACGCGAGCCGGTTCGGTCGGGATCGCTGCCGATGTGGCTGCACGAGGCGCCGCGTGGTCTTCGAGCCCAGGTCCTCGCTGAGGCCACCACCTGGGCGACCGAGCTCGTCACGCTGCTGGACTGGGAGCGTCTCGATGGGGTGACCGCCGGCGGTGGTGACCCTGTCTGGGCGGTCCCGGGTGCGCCATGGATCACCCTGCGTGCGCGACGTGACCTCGAGGTGCCGCTGGCCGAGATCGGCGGTGCACGAGCGCTCGTGTGCATGCGCGCAGGACGACCATCAGCCGACGCCGCCACCGACCTGCGGGTGGTGGCCTTGGCCGATGCCATGACCAAGCCCGATCGCCCCGTGGCAACCCGAGTCGTCGGCGTGTGGCCCGCCGCCGGACGCTCCTTGAGCCTCGAGGTAGCCCCCAGCGACCTTGCCCAAGCTGCTCGAGACATAGTGGCGGTCGCAGCGCGTCTGCGCACCGCACCCCTCCAGGCTGCTGCAGCCTGACCCCCCTGGTCCGGTGGGGCCCGAAATCGCCTGTAGCGTTGAGGGTTCTCATGACCACTCGCGCAGACATCCGAAACATCGCCATCATCGCCCACGTCGACCACGGCAAGACCACGCTGGTCGACGCCATGCTCTGGCAGTCTGGCGCCTTCCGCGCCAATGAAGAGGTCGCCGATCGAGTCATGGACTCCGGCGACCTTGAGCGCGAGAAGGGCATCACCATCCTCGCCAAGCACACCGCCGTGACGAAGGATGGCGTGACCATCAACATCATCGACACCCCCGGCCACGCCGACTTCGGTGGCGAGGTCGAGCGAGGACTGGCCATGGTCGACGGCGTGATCCTGCTGGTCGACTCCTCTGAGGGGCCGTTGCCCCAGACGAGGTTCGTGCTTCGCAAGGCCCTCGAGGCTCGTCTGCCTGTCGTTCTCGTCATCAACAAGGTCGACCGACCCGACGCTCGCATCGACGAGGTCGTCTCTGAGGTCGAGGAGCTGTTCTTGGACGTCGACGCGGACGAGGACCAGATCGACTTCCCGATCCTCTACGCGTGTGCTCGCGATGGCTGGGCCTCGACCACCAAGGGTGAGGTCGGCGAGGACCTGAGCCCGCTGTTCACCACCATCTTGGAGGCGATCCCCGCGCCAGAGTACGAAGAGGGCGTGCCGCTCCAGGCGCTCGTCTGCAACCTCGACGCCTCCCCTTACATGGGGCGACTTGCTATCTGCCGCATTATCAACGGCACCATGAAGAAGGGGCAGCAGGTCGCATGGTGCCGCATCGATGGGACGATCACCAAGGGCAAGGTGACCGAGCTCGCGATCGCAGAGGCACTCGAGCGCGTCCCGGTCGACGAGGTCGGCCCCGGCGACATCGTGGCGGTCGCCGGGTTCGAGGAGATCACCATCGGCGAGACCCTTGCCGACGCTGACGATCCTCGTCCCTTGGAGGCGATCACCGTTGATGAGCCCAACCTCTCGATCACGCTCGGGATCAACACCTCCCCGCTCGCCGGCCAGAGCGGTTCGAAGCTGACAGCGCGCATGCTCAAAGACCGCCTCGACGCGGAGCTCATCGGCAATGTCTCGATCAGGGTCGCGCCGACCGACCGTCCTGATGCCTTCGAGGTCTTCGGACGAGGCGAGCTCCAGCTGGCCGTGCTCATCGAGCAGATGCGACGGGAGGGCTTCGAGCTGACCGTCGGCAAGCCTGTCGTGGTGACACGCGAGATCGATGGCGTCAAGCATGAGCCGATCGAGCGCGTGGCCATCGACGTTCCCGACGAGTACCTCGGTGTCGTCACCCAGCTGCTGGCGCTTCGCAAGGGCAACATGATCGAGATGGTCAACCACGGCACCGGGTGGGTCCGCTTCGACTACCGCGTGCCTGCTCGCGGCCTGGTCGGCTTCCGCACCGAGTTCCTCACTGAGACACGAGGCACCGGCATCCTGCACCACGTCTTCGACGGGTGGGCGCCGTGGGCCGGCGAGCTCAAGACCCGCCGAAACGGCGTCATGGTCGCTGACCGTCGGGGCGTCGTTACCTCGCACGCGCTCGAGTCGCTCCAAGAGCGCGGGCAGATGTTCGTTGCGCCGACCACGGAGGTCTACGAGGGGATGATCGTCGGGGAGAATGCACGCTCTGAGGAGATGGACGTCAACCCGACCAAGGAGAAGAAGCTCACCAACATGCGAGCTTCCTCAGCTGACAACTTCGAGCGCCTGACGCCGCCGATCCTCATGACCCTCGAGCAGTCGCTCGAGTACATCGGGGACGACGAGTGTGTGGAGGTCACCCCGGCAGCGATCCGGCTTCGCAAGGTGATCTTGGACCAGCAGACGAGAGGTCGACTTCGCTCAAAGGCGAAGAACGCCTGACTCGAGCACTTCTCGACCGACGGACCCCTGGACCATCGGTAATCTGTGTTTCCTTGGAGGGATGGCAGAGCGGACGAATGCACCGGTCTTGAAAACCGGCGTGGTGAAAGCCACCGAGGGTTCGAATCCCTCTCCCTCCGCCAATTGATTGCCACGAGCCGACGTGGCGGTGCATTGCCGTGTCGTCCACTCACCGCCAGCGAGCTCGTCGCGTCAGTCGGCCTCACGACGCACGCAACGCAACGGGGGCTCTGGGCTCGGCCGCCTCGGCCCCTGCGTAGCAACCACCTCGCCGGCCATGAAGTGTTGGAGACATCGCCCGAGAAGGTAGATCAGTTGATGATCTCGCCTCGTTCGTCGGCAGCGATCGCTGCCAGCCGATCTCGCCACGCCTGCAGGGCCTCAGGCGTCAGTCGGGGCCAATCAGCCACCTCGCCGACGACCTTGAGCGGCTCGCTGGAACGAAAGGAGCGGGTTGGGTTGCCCGGGAACTTTTTGTCGGTCACGTTCGGGTCATCCTCGAACGCACCCGTCGGTTCAACGATGAAGACCCGCGGAGCCACATCGCCTGCGGCAAGCTCCGCAGCCAGCCCAGCACCGTCGACGATCGCGGTGAAGTACACATGGTTCATCACGACCTCGGGCCGATAGTTCGATCGGAAGCCTGCAGTAAGGAGGTCTCCCGGCCGCAGATCGGCCTTCGTCCCGTGGAAGAACGGGCCACGATCCAACGCGTCATTCATGACACCAACCTACGAAGGATTCTCCATGTGCGAGAGCGCTTGAATCACCGCTCGACGCAGCTGCGAATCACAAGCGCAATAAGCTCGACGTCTCAGACGATTGCTGGCGCTTCTTGACGCGGCGCTCATGAACTGTCCTGACAAGCGAAGGCTGCGCTCTCAACTTGCTGGCAACGACCGCAGATGGTCTGACAGCTCCACGATCCGCCGATTGCGATCGTGGACCATGTCGAGGCTGCGGGTCGCCACGTCCGAGAGCAGCAGCTGCGGGGCGTCAGCGAACGTGCGAGGAGCGAAGCCCAGACGCTCGAGGTCGAGGTCGTAGAGCTGCTCAACCAGCGCAGCAGTCGCGGCATCATAGGCCTGCTCGGGCTTGATCGAGAGCCCCTCGTTGCTCTTCCTGGCGGTGATCGGTCGACCAACACGCTCGCTCAACCTCTCGAAGAGGAGGTTGAGCTGGGAGGTCGTGACGAGGTCTGTGTAGTCAATCTCATCGAGGGCGAGCACATGGACCTGCTGGGCGAAGTGGGGGTCGGCCTGCCAGATTCCACGGTGCTCGACCATGGTCGCCACGAACGTTCGGAAGGACTCAGTCACATCGATCCGCCCATCGATGCGGACCAGGTCTGGCTGCGGGAAGGATTGCCACTGCCCAGGATTGTCGAGCAGGATCCTCGACTCCCACGCTGAGTAGAGACGTGCGTAGGGGTCGCGGATGATCGCAAGGCGCATCCACTCGTCGCTGGTGAGCGCCTCGTGGCGAAGCTCGGGGCTCACCTTGTCGATGGTCGGCACCGGATGGATGCTGGCGTCGTGGACCACCTGCGAGCGCATGACGCTCGGCCGGGTGGCGAAGGGCAGGGAGGCAGGGTCTAGGCCATCGAGCTCGATGATGGTCCAAAGCATCGTCGTGCACGCCGACTTCGACGCCTTCGTATAGAGGACCTTGGCCTGCTCGACCACGTAGACGGTCGAGGCCAACGAGCGCAGCCGATCGGTCGCCGGCGAAGTCATCTGCCCTCCTGCCGCCGAGCGATCTCGCCTACAAGATCCTCGATCCTCTTGTTGCGCTCATCGAGCAGCCGGAGCCCCGCTGTCGCCACAGCGTCGAGCACCACAGGACGAGGACCTGAGAAGGTCCGGCGAGGGAAGCCGAGTCGGGCGAAATCCTGGTCGTACAGCTCCTCGCAGAGCGACGTGGTCGCCGGGTCGTAGACATCGTCGAGGCTGATCCCGAGGCCCTCGTTGTGCCGGCCTGGGTTGAGGAGTCGTCCGCAGCGCTCCGAGAGTCGGTCGAAGAGGATCGGCAGGTCTGAGGTCGTCACCACATCAGTGAAGTCGATCTCGTCGAGCGCGAGCTGGTACACCTGCTGGGCAAAGTGGAAGTCGCCCTGCCAGATCGCTCGGTGCTCGGCCACCGACGCCACGAACGATCGGAACGACTGCCCGAGGTCGAGCAGGCCGTCGTCGAAGACCAGCTCGCTCTGGGGGTACTCGGTCCAGGGGCCATCGTGGAGCAGGAGCACCCGCGACTCCCAGCCTGAGTAGAGCCGGCTGTAGGGATCCCGGATGACCGCCACCCGAAGCCAGTCGGGGCTGGTGAGCGCCTCATGGCGAAGCGCAGGACTCACCGTGTCGATGGTCGGGACGGGATGGAGCGCCACGTCATGGATCGTGAGCGATCGCGTCACGTGCAGGTCGGTTGAGAGCGGGTGGTCCTGCGGCCCGTAGCCGACCATCTCCGCGATGGTCCACAACATCGTCGAGCACGCCGCCTTGAAGACCTGGACGTAGAGGACCTTGGCCTCCTCGACCACGTAGACGGTGGTCGCCAGCGAGTGGAGCCGATCGCTGGCCTCCGGCGTCTCGCGACCGATGAACCCAACCGACACCATGGGCTGCTTGTGCGCTCGACGACGCCAGCTGACCATCAGTCGAGATGGCTTTCGAGCGAGGCGATCCACTCGTCGGCCACGGTGCGCGCGTGGGTCACCTCGGCTCGAGCTGCTGCTGCCACGACACCCCCGACAGGGTAGGAGCCGAGGAACTTGATGTCGGCCAGGTGAGCCCGAAGGTCCCGCAAACAGTCACGAAGTACCGGATCGGCCAGGTGCCCCTCGATCTCGATGATGAAGCAGTACTCGCCGAGCCCATGCTTGGTCGGGCGCGACTGCAGGTTGGTCAGGTTGATGTCACGAGCGGCGAACTGGCCGAGGATTCCGTAGAGCGAACCAGGACGATCAGCATCTTGGAAGCAGGCGATCATCGTCCGATCGTGGCCGGTGGCGGCCGGGATCCGACCACGTCCCACAGCGACGAAGCGAGTCTGGTTGTCCGGGTGGTCCTCGATGTCGTCGGCGATCACCTCGAGGCCGTAGATGGCAGCTGCCAAGCGGTTGGCGATCGCTGCGTCACCTCGCTCACCCGCCTCGCCGACATACCGTGCGGCATCCGCGGTCGAGGTGGCCGCAGAGCGCGCCACCCCAGGCAACGACGAGGAGAAGAAGTGACGGCACTGGGCAAGGGCGTGCGGGTAGGAGTGGACCCGGGTGACATCCGCGAGCCTTGTTCCTGGCTGCGCCATCAGGTGGAGGTGGATGTCGAGCACCACCTCGCGCTCGATGAGGAGGTCGACATCGAAGATCAACGTGTCCATGGTGGCGGTCACGGTGCCCTCGATGGCGTTCTCGATCGGGACGAAACCGAGATCGACCTCGCCGCTGTCGACTGCGTCCAGGACGTCAGGGATGGACGACTTGGCCACCAGCGCAGTCGCTGCCAGATCGCTCTGCGTGAGGAGGGCCTCCTCGGTGAAGGTCCCAGACGGGCCGAAGAAGGCCACAGATGACAGGTTCGGGCCCATAGGGGCAGGATAGTGACCCATGGATGCCACTGACGTCGATCACCTTCTCGCCGCGGTGGCAGCAGGTGAGCTCTCCCCTGAGACTGCGGCGAGCCGTCTTGCTCGCCTCGAGTTGGCCGACATCGGTGAGGCGCAGGTCGACCATCACCGGAGCCTTCGACAGGGCTTCCCCGAAGCCGTGTACGCACCGGGCAAGACTGCCAGTGAGGTGGGGCGCATCACCACCGAGCTCCTCTCGGCAGGGAGCGGACCGGTGATCGTCACACGGGCAGCCTCCGAGCAGGTGCGCGCAGCGATCACTGCCGGCGACGCCTTCGGCGTCGAGGCCACCGTCACCCCTGCCGGCGACCTGGCCACAGTGGTGCTTCGTCCCGCAGCTGATCGAGGCCACCAGATCGTGGTCATCACCGCCGGCACCGCGGATGGACCGGTGGCCGACGAGGCGGCGGCGGTGCTGACCTCGCTCGGTCTCGCACCAGCGGTGCTGAGGGATCGCGGGGTGGCGGGAATCCACCGCCTGAGCTCTGCGCTCGACGACCTTCGGGCCGCCGAGGTGGTCATCGTGGTCGCCGGCATGGAGGGTGCACTGGCGAGTGTGGTCGGTGGGCTGGTGGGCTGCCCGGTGATCGCCGTTCCCACCTCGGTCGGCTACGGAGCTGCGCTCGAGGGCGTCACCGCGCTCTTGGCGATGCTGGCGAGCTGCGCGGCGGGTGTCACCGTGGTCGGGATCGACAATGGCTTCGGCGCCGCCATCGCCGCCGCCCGTTTCGTCAACGAGCGACGATGACCGCGAACCGAACGCTCTGGCTCCAGCTCCACGCTGGCGTCGCAGGCGACATGGTCTTGGGCGCCCTGCTCGACGCTGGAGCGTCGCTTGATGCCGTGCGTGCGACGCTGGATCGCATGGACGTTCCGGGCTGGTCGCTCGACATCGAGTCCACCGACCGGTGTGGCGTGGCAGCCTCACGGGCCATCGTGACCGTTGAGGATGATGGAAGGGCCAGATCGCTGGCCGAGATCATCGAGCTGCTCGAGCGCGCCGACCTCCCAGAACGGGTCGCGCAGCGCTCGAAGCGCACCTTCTTGCGACTTGGCGAGGTCGAAGCAGCCATCCACGGGTCGAGTGTCGAGGATGTCCATCTCCATGAGGCCGGTGGCCACGACGCCATTGTCGACGTGGTCGGCACCATGGCGGCGCTCGAGGACCTCGAGATCGACGAGATCCGCTGCTCGCAGATCGGCCTTGGCGCAGGATCCATCCGCTCAGCGCACGGGACTTTGCCCGGTCCCGCCCCCGCCACCTTGGCGCTGCTCCAAGGGCATCAGACGTTCGGGCTCGACGCCGAGATGGAGACCGCAACCCCCACAGGGGCGGCGATCGTGGCCGCACTTGTCACGCACATCGGACTCCCGATGCGAGGTGGCGAGCTCGTTGCGACAGGCTTCGGCGCCGGGACCGCCGACCCACCAGGTCGGGCCAATGTCGTGGGTGCGGTGATCGTGGACGCCCACCGATCGAGCACCGAGCTGGTCGGTGTCATCGAGACCAACCTCGACGACGTGACCGGCGAGCAACTCGGCCAGGCCATCTCGTTCCTGCTCGACGCTGGAGCACTCGACGCATGGGTGACGCCCATCTTGATGAAGAAGGACCGCCCTGCTTGGGCGCTGAGCGTGCTGTGCCATCCAGCCGACGTCGAGCGCCTCGTCGCCGAGGTGCAGCGCCACACCGGGACCCTCGGCGCCCGGATCCGGCTTCAGGAGCGCTCGGTCGTCGCCCGGGAGATGACCGAGCTGAACCTCGACGGTGACGTGATCAGGATCAAGGTCTCACCTCATCGACGAAAGCCCGAAGCTGATGACATCGAGCAGGTCGCAGCGCGACGTGGCAGCACGTTCAACGACGTCGCTGCCGAAGCAGCCCGCCGACTCGACGAGGGTCCTATCGAGAGCGCGGCCGATCCGGGGAGCTGACCCCTCGAAGTCGACCGTCGAGGAACTCCATGGTGGCGGCGAAGGTCTCCACGCTCACCTGGGCATGGGACCCCGGCGCCACGCGAAGCTGCTTGTCTGGCGCAGCGATGGCGTCGTAGAGCTCGACGACAGGTTCGAAGCCGAAGAGCTCATCGTCGCGCTGAGCCAGGAAGAGCGTGGGGCAGCCGATAGCGCCTGCATCGGTGGCGAGCCTGTCAGCCGTCGGACCGATGACCCCGGCGAGGCCGAGCACACAGGCTGCGATCCGAGGCTCCGCAGCGACGACCGGGAGACCGAGGATGGTGCCCATCGAGAGACCCCACCACCCAAGTGGTCGCTCCCCGAGACCGAGGGCGCCCAGCACGGCCGTCATCGCGGCCTGCCAATCGGCCACCATCTCATCGGTCATGGTTGGGTCATTCGCCCAGGCCTGTGAGAAGTCGAGCATCACCAGTGCCTGGTCGTTGGGCCGTGTCCCCCGTCTTCGGCCGTGCACCGGCCCGTCGATGGCGAACGAGGTGATCGACCAGGTCCTGGCCAACGCCCGACCGAGGGCGACCACATAGCCCTCTGAGCTCGAGCCACCACCCCCATGACCGATCATGACGACGGGGTCGGCATCGTCGGTCGACACCGTTGGCTGCCAGAGCGTCCCTGGGATCGTCCTCGACCTCCGAGCTAACTCGAAGCGGCGCTCCACCACGCCCTCGAGCGCTGTTCCTTCCTCGATCTCCATGAGCCCGAGCCTATGGCTCGACAGGCACGTGAGAGGCTGAGGGCCGATCACCTGGGAGGAGGTCTCGATGCAGAACCAGCCGATGTTCACCTACGACCCGGCCATGACCGACATGATCTTCGAGTACTGCCGCGAGCGCCTCGCCATGGACCCGGTGGCGCTGGACTTCGGTGGTGTGGTGCCCGACCTCGAGGAGGCGCTCGAGGGTTTGCTCAGCGACAACGGCACCGATCCAGCAGTCGTCCTCGATCGCTTCGCCACTCACCTCGCGACTGCCGTCGTCTCTGTCGACAGCCCCAGGTTCCTGGCCTTCATCCCCGCTGCGCCGACCAAGGCATCGCTTCTCTTCGACATGGTCGTCTCCGCGTCATCGCTCAACGGCACCTCCTGGCTCGAGGCGGCAGGCGCCATCGCGGCAGAGAACCAGGTGCTCAGCTTCCTCGCCCGCGCCGCTGGCCTGCCCGAGGGTGCCGGCGGCTGCTTCGTCTCTGGTGGTTCGATGGGCAACCTCTCGGCGCTCGTCGTTGCCCGTGACCGAGCTCGTCGACGGAATCCCGAGCTTGCCGGGAAGCGGCTGCGCTTCCTCGTCTCGGAGGAGGCCCACTCGTCGGTGGCCTCCGCGTTCCGCATCATCGATGTCGATGCGGTGCTCGTCCCAACCGAGGACCACCGCCTCACCGCCTCCAATGTGGCGGCCGTGCTGGAGGCCGACGACGACCCCTCGAGCATCGTGGCGATCGTGGCCACCGCGGGCACCACCAACGCGGGGATCGTCGACGACTTGGCGGGCATCGGCGAGATCGCCCGTCGAACAGGGCGGTGGTTCCACGTCGATGCGGCCTACGGCGGCGCCGCCATGCTCTCGAGCAGCCGCAGCCACCTCTTCGCCGGTCTGGCCAGCGTCGACTCCTTCATCGTCGATCCGCACAAGTGGCTGTTCGCGCCCTTCGACTGTGCTGCGCTGCTGTATCGAGAGCCCGCAGAAGCACGAGCCAGCCATACCCAGAACGCCAGCTACCTCGACGTCATCCATGACGCCCCCGACGAGTGGAACCCGACGGACTACGCCATCCACCTCACCCGGCGAGCGCGAGGGCTGGCCATGTGGTTCTCCCTCTGCGTCAACGGCATCGCCGCCTATCGGACCGCCATCGATGCCGGGATCTCGATGGCCGAGGAGGCAGCCCGCCTCATCGAGGCGCACCCGGCCGTCGAGCTCGTCCGGCCGCCAGGGCTCTCTGTGGTGTTGTTCCGGCGACCTGGATGGGCCGAGGGGGACTACGCCTCGTGGTCGACACGACTGCTCAACGATCAGATCGGGTTCGTGACGCCGACCCGTTGGGAGGGCGAGATGGTTGCCCGGTTCGCCTTCCTCCACCCTGAGACCGACGCCGAGATCGTCACCGAGATCCTCGACACGATGCGCTGAGCGCCAGACGACTCAACGTCGTCCAGCCAGCTCGACAGCTTGATCGACCATCGACGCCAGCCGCCGGGTGAGCAGCGAGAGGTGACCTTCGCCCTCGACGAGGTTGGCCGTGACGTGGGGGAGTCGATCGGCCAGCCACCTGCCGTGCGAGAGCGGGACCATGAGATCGTCGGTTCCCTGCCACAGGCTCACCGGCACGGTGACGTCATCGGCGTCGAAGCCCCAGCGGGCGAGAAACGCGAGGTCGTCGTCTCGCCAACCAGCAGCCGGCCCGGCGCCGGAGGATCGGATGCACGCGGCGAGCATCTCGGCCATACCGAGCTCCTCGAGCGCCACTGCGTCGATCGGGCTGATCAGGCCCGCCATCGACGCGGCGAGCTCGTCGCGGCCGATCGCCGCAAGCTGCGCGTTCGCTTCCTCGAGCCACGCATCGAACTCCTCGCCACCACGGCTCGCTCGCTCGAACTCATCCACGTTCTCTGGGCCCATACCCGCAACCCACTCGAGGTCGTCTTGACCGGACGGCGCCACCGAGGCGATCGAGAGCACCGAGCGGCACCGCGTTGCCAGCGCGGCACCGAGGCTCAACGCGTGTGGCCCACCGCCTGACCACCCTGCCGCGATGGCATCGGCTGCGCCGATCGAGTCGAGCACGTGCCTCGCGTCGTCGGCGAAGTCCACCACCCGGCGCCCCGGGTGCGGCGTCGAGGCCCCATAGCCCGGGCGAGCCCACGCCACGAGGCGAAGCCCTCTCATTCGACATGCCTCGAGCAGAGGGGACCAGGGCACCACAGGGAACGGTGTGCCGTGGCACCACACAAACGCTGTTTCGTGGGGCTCTGGGTCGACGATGCCTGCCAGCAGGCGACCATCTGGTAGCTCGAAGCTCACGCTCTCCATCTCGGTGACCATCGTGGACCTCCTCGTCATCACCGAGGCTAGGCATGAGGCGCCTCGAACGCTCTCGTCATCGTGCACGTAGCATCGGTGCCATGGCACAGCGCATCGTCTCCGCAACACGCACCATCGCCGCACCGGCCGAGAAGATCTTCAACGTGCTGGCGAACCCCGCACTGCACCCGGTCATCGACGGTTCCGGCTCGGTCAAGGCGCCGAAGACGAACCCAGAGCGGCTGTTCCTCGGCGCCACCTTCTCGATGGACATGAAGCTCGGGATCTCCTACGTGACCAAGAACCGGGTCTCGGAGTTCGAGGAGAACCATGTCATCGCCTGGCACCACTTCGCGCAGTTCGTGTGGCGCTATCAGCTCGATGCCGTCGACGGCGGCACCAAGGTGACCGAGACCTTCGACTACTCCAAGCCCTGGGGGATCCTGATCGAGATCAACGGCACCCCGAAGAAGAACCAGGCATCGATGGAGCGGACCCTCGCCCGACTCGATTCCTACGTCACCACCGGCTCCGTCGACGCCTGACGGCTCAGCTCGCCGGCACCTCGTCGACGAGCACGCACCGGGTCCCGGTGTAGATGGACGGCATGCAGCGATTGCAGTGCGTGCACGCAGAGGGCGCTTCATCACCTGCGGCCCATCGGTTGATGATGTCCGGCTCCATCAGTAAGGCTCGCCCGAGCGCGATGAAGCTGAAGCCCTCGTCGAGCGCCGCTCTCGCTGTCGACGGTCGGGTGACGCCACCGAGCAGGATCGCCGGCAGCGAGACCTGTCGGGCCACCGCCCTGGCTTGCGGGAGGAAGTATGCCTCCTCGAACGGGTAGGAGGGCATGAAGTGGCGCCCCACCACCTTGAAGCCCATGCGGAGCGGCAGCGGCAAGGTGGCGGCGAAATCCTTCCGAGGCGCTTCACCTCTGAAGAGGTACATCGGGTTCGCCAGCGACGAGCCGCCAGTGAGCTCGAGTGCGTCGAGGGTGCCATCGGCATCGAGAAGACGAGCTGCCTCGATGGCGTCATCGAGTCCGAGACCACCCTTGACCCCATCGTCCATGTTGAGCTTGGCGGTGACAGCAACCTGACGACCAACCGCGCTGCGGACGGCGGTCGCCACCTCGCGGGCCAGTCGCACGCGACCCTCGATGGTGCCACCCCAATCGTCGCTCCGGCGATTGAGCTTCGGGCTCAGAAAGCTCGAGATCAGGTAGTTGTGGCCCATGTGGATCTCAAGGCTGTCGATGCCGGCCTCTGCCGCCTGCTCGGCGCCTCGGGCGAAGTCGGCGATGATCCGCTTGAGGTCATCGGGGGTCGCCTCTGTCAGGCGCTGCCCCATCGGGCTCCAACCCGCTGAGGGCGCCAACGATGGCGCGCCGTTCGATCGGCTGTTGGCCACCGGCCCTGCATGGCCGAGCTGGGCGCCGAGCGCGGCCCCCTCGTCGTGGACCGCAAGTGCGAGACGAGACAGTCCCTCGGTCGACTCAGGCGAGAGCACGATGCAGTGACGGTCGGTCCGACCATCAGACGAGACAGCAAGGTACGCGACCGTGGTCATCGCCACACCACCCGCCGCCATCCTCCGATGGAACTCGATCAGGTCGTCGGTGACCTCACCACGACGACTTCGTCCCTCGAAGGTGGCCGCCTTGATGAATCGGTTCCTCAGCTCGACTGGCCCGAGCTTGGCGTTCTCGAAGAGCTGCATCGACCCTCCCCCTGGTCTGTGCACCGATCTTCGCAGATCAGAGCAACTGCTAGGCGAGGAGCCCGGTGAGGACGGTGCCCACACTCACCACGAGCAAGACCACCGCTGGCAGCATCTCGTTCGTCGGGTCGTTGATCGAACGGTGGGCCCTGACAGCGAGGAGGAAGTAGATCGTGAAGCCAAGGGCCGCCGCCAAGGTCAGGTAGCGGAATCCGCCGAGCAGGCCCACCAACAGCCCAAGATCGCCGACGACCTTGATGACACCGAGCAGGTGCTCGAACTTAGGACGATGGCCAAGGCGGCGCATCAGCTCCTCGACCTTCTCAGAACCGCGGAAGTCCACGACGGCCGAGAGTGCCGTGGCCACCAACAGGACGATGGCCAGGATGATGAAGATCGCGTGCATCGACGAGACCTTACCGGTGAACGATCACCGCCGGTGGTCGATGCCCCCGTGGCCTCCGAGCGACAGAGGGGGCTGGCGCTCGGAGGCTGGGGGCGATGGCTCAGTTGCTGGTGCTCGAGGAGCCCGTGGCACCACTGGCCGGTGCGCCGTGCGGAGCCGGGGCGCCCGCAGGTCCGGGACCGAAGCCGCTCTTGGTCGAGGTCACCTTGAAGCTCGAGTCCAGCTCGACGGTCACGAACGTGCCGTCAGCCTTCTTCATGTGAGCCTCGTAGGTTGCGTCGCCCGACGAGTCGGTCTCGACACGGATGATGGTGGCGCCCGGTTCCGCTGCCTGTGCAGCGGCGGTCGCTGAGGCGAGGTCGGTGCCGGTCAGCAGCGTCTCGTTCGGACCGTGAGCGACGGTGCTCGGGTCCATCGCACCGGACGGTGCGCCCTTTGGCGGCTGCGTCGGTGCGGCCGAGGATGACGCCGATGAGCTCGAGCTTGTCGGCGTCGAGCTGGCAGTCGCAGCTGAGGCGACGCCGGCCGCGCCCAGGCTCAGTCCGCCTACCGCTGCCGCCGAGAGCAGCAGTCGTCGTGCACGGTTGGGGGTGGTTGGCATTGGATGTCCCTTCAGTCGGGATGCTGCGGGACTTTCCTGCAGCACCGCCATCGTGATGGGGCGACCTAAGAGCAACCCATTGGCCCGACTAAGAAGGCGCGAAGAGTCGGTCCGGGAGTTCGAGACCATCGATGTGGTCTGCAGGATGAACCGATTGCCGTCTGGATCGGAGAACGTGGCGGAGCGGCCCCAGGGCTCCTCGATCACGCCTCCCGCGAAGACCACACCCTTCGCTTCGAGATGGGCGGTGGCTGCATCAAGGTCACCGGGCTCGAGGACCACCCCAGTGAGGGAGCCTGGCAGGATCTCGCCGAACCACGTCACAAGAGTCAATGAGGTCGCCGCACCAACGGGTCGGACCAGCTCCCAAAGGGCATCAGGGCCCATCGGGACATCGTTGACCAGCTCGAACGCAAGGACATCGAGATAGTAGGTCGTGGCGATGTCCTAGTGAGCGCCTGGCACAGAGAACAGCTGGATGTTCATGATGCTCACGCCAAGAGCCACGCCACCTACGACCGTCTCGTCAGTGGACTGAGTGGTGGGAGCTCTCAGCTCGCTCAGAGCGCCACAGAACCCGTGATGATCACGTCGGTGGCGCCGCCGACCAGCACATCGTCGCCATCGACGTCGACCGAGATCAGCCCCGCTCGGCCGAGTGCTCGACCCTGCGAAGCCGAGTACGGCGCCGTCACCACGCCAGCGTCGAGGAGCCACTGCGCCACCGACGCGTGCAGGCTGCCGGTCACCGGATCCTCGATCGTCCCTGTTGCCTCCGGGAAGAACGCCCGCACCTCGTAGACGGCTGCACCGCCAGGTGGATAGAGGCCAACCACGCCCACCGGCACACTCGTCGACGGCACGACGAGGTCGAGAACCTCATCTGCCGAGTTCAGCTGCACGCCAAGCCACCCTGGACCGTTGTCGACCCAAGCCGCCGCAGCGACATCGCTGGCGCCGAGTCCGAGCTCGGCCAGCGTCCTCTCGAGGAGCTCAGCGGCGACCGGACCACTTCGCACGAGTGCCGGTGCGACGAACGACAACCTCGTGCTGGCGTCGTGGCGGAGCTCGATGAGTCCCTGAGCACACTCCTGGACGATTCGGTCCTCGCTGCGTGGCACACCCCCAGCTGCGAGCCATGCCCGACAGGAGCCCAACGTCGGATGCCCGGCGAAGGGCAGCTCGGTGCTCGGCGTGAAGATTCGCACCCGATAGTCGGCGCTCGGATCGCGCGGCGTGAGCAGGAACGTCGTCTCTGAAAGGTTCGTCCAACGAGCGAAGCTCGACATCTCGATATCGCTCAGGTCATCAGCATCGTGGACGACCGCCACAGGGTTGCCGAGCAGCGGCGCCGAGCCGAAGACGTCTACCTCGCTGTAGCGATGCATCGTTCGAGTCTGTCAGCCCCGAGGCGGCCATCTCCACCCGTGACTTCGGACCGAGCATCGGCCATGCTCTGGCCTCCTAGCGGCGCGCCAGGACCTCGCCGTTTGGAAGCTCGAACCGGCCAGTCGGCTCCGAAGCCCAGCCCAGGAAGCCTCCAGCGATCCGTTCGAGGTCATCTTCTGTCGCCAGACCCTCGCTGAGCGCCTGAGCCGCGAAATCACTCGCCACCGAACGCTCCGCCCACAGACCTCCCCACCAGGCTCTGTCCTCAGGTGATTCGAAGATCCAGGTCGACGTGGTGGCGACCACGTCGCGGAAGCCGGCTTCCTCTGCCCACGATCCAAGCGATCGACCAGCGTTGGCATCAGCGTGGTTGCGCTGGGTGACCGCCTGATAGAGCACCATCCACTCGTCGAGCACTTCGCTCGGAGGTGACCACGTGAACGCACTGAAGTCGGCGTCTCGAACGGCGAGGATCCCGCCAGGGCGAAGCACCCGGTGCATCTCACGAAGGGCGGTGATCGGGTCGCTGAGATGCTGGAGCACTTGGTGCGCATAGACGACATCGAAGGCGCCATCTTCGAACCGAAGAGCATAGACATCACCGACCTCGAACGTGAGGTTCCCGCTCTGGCCATCGCCGTGCTCATCTCGGGCGAGCTCGACCGCCGCAGCTGCTGCGTCGATCCCGATGACCTCGCCTGGCGCGACGAGATCAGCGAGCTCTGCGGTGATGGTGCCGGGACCGCAGCCCACATCGAGCAGCGCCATCCCGTTGGCGAGGTGGGGAGCCAGGAACGCGGCGGAGTTGGCCACCGTGCGCCATCGGTGGCTGCGCAGGACTGACTCGTGGTGACCATGTGAGTAGCGATCGACCGGAGGTGCCATTGCGTCGACCCTACCGGTGCGCCACTGTGGCTCTGTTGCGTTGCTCACTGGGCGAGGTGCAATGTGGCCACGTCGAGAGCCACGACGAGCATCACCAGCCCGATGACCGCATCGAGGACACGCCATGTGACAGGTCTGGCCATCACCTTCGCGGCGGCACGAGCGCCAAAGCCGAGGGTCGAGAACCATGCGATCGAAGCGATCGATGCACCGAGAGCGAAGAGCCACCGATGCGCGCCGTACTGACTCCCGATCGATCCGAGCAGCAGGACCGTGTCCAGATAGACGTGGGGGTTCAAGAAGGTGAACGAGAGGGTAGCGATGGCCACCATTCGCCTCGACGAGGTGACCCGTTCCGACGGCAGCAACACCTCTGGGCGCGACGCTCGACGGAAGGAGACGATGGCGAAGCCGACCAAGTAGGCGACACCGACCCAGCGCACCACCTCAAGAAGGGTCGGCGATGCTCGCAGGAGCGAGCCGACACCGCCGATCCCGGCGAAGATCAAGAGGACGTCAGCGCCGGCACAGATGGCGACGGCGAGGCCAACGTGCTGCCGACTGAGCCCGAGCCGCAGGACGTAGGCGTTCTGCGCACCGATCGCGACGATGAGAGAGAGCCCTGTCAGCAGGCCAGCGAGAAGGGCGCCCATGGGCTCTCGATGCTACCGAGCAAGGGGGGGACAGCCCCCACTCAGCTGCAGCGAGTCACGGGCGTCCGACGAGCTCGACCACCGAGGTCGATCCTCTCAGCGCTTCTTCTTTGCCGCGTTCAGCGCGGCGGCCTCGCCGATCAGCGCCAGGAGCGCCTTCTCGTCGATCACCTCGCCTTCGTGGATGTCGATCGCTCGGCGGACGTTGCCGTCCAGGCTCGAGTTGAAGAGACCAGTCGGGTCACGCAGCGCCGCTCCCTTCGCAAAGGTCAGCTTGACTGCGGCCTTGTAGGTCTCTCCGGTGAAGAGCATCCCGTCGTGATACCAGACAGGGACGCCTCGCCACTTCCACTCCTCGACCACATCAGGGATCGCCCGCTTGACGATCGCTCGCACGGAGGCGAGCACGTCACCACGCCAATCTCCGAGCTCCTTGATGCGCTCGTCGATCAGCGCAGCAGGATCCTTCGCCTCATCATTCGCTTGGGTCATGTGACTCCCTCGTCGCCCGGATCCCCTTCTGTTCCTCGGACGACCCTAGGGGAAGTCGGCGCGCTTCGGCGGTGCTGCATGGTCGTCGATGAAGCACTCGTCGAACGACGGGCGCCCGCACCACAGGTCCGATGCCACCGTCGCTCTGGCCCTCTCACCAATGCCGATGCTCTCTGCCATCGCGGTGCGCTTGTGTCGGCCGAGGTCTCGACGCTCCCGTCACGCGTTCGAGCGATCAGACACCAGCAGGTGAACCACGTCGAGCATCAAGCCGGTCCGGGCGAGGAGCACTGATCAGTGCACTGCGACCAGTGTCATCTGGATCGACTTGCGCAGTGATGAGGCCGATCAGTGATCGCACTCGCCGAGCAGCTCATCCATGAGCACGTCGACGCGCCGTGTGATCTGGTCGCGGATCGTCCGAACTTCCTCGATCGATCTCCCTGCAGGGTCGTCGAGCTCCCAGTCCAAGTAGCGCTTTCCCGGGTACACCGGACACGCATCGCCACAGCCCATGGTGACGATGACATCGGCGTCGCGCGCCATCGAGTCGGTGAGCCGGGTCGGGACATTGGCAGAGATGTCGATGTCCATCTCGAGGAGGGCCTCGACAACGGCGGGATTCAGCGTCTCAGCAGGGTCTGAACCAGCAGAGTGGATCGTGATCCTCCCTTCGCTTCGCTGGGCAAGGATCGCAGCCCCCATCTGGGATCGGCCGGCGTTGTGGACGCAGAGGAAGAGGACGGTCGGTGTCGTCGTGTTCATCGGCTAGCTCGCTCCTGATTCGTAGCTCGGCGTGAAGATCTCTTCGGCCTCGGTCGCGGTGAGCCCAGGGAAGAGAGCTCGGATAAGCACCAGGGCGACGGTCGCACCCAGCAGCTGCGCCACGACAAACGCGGGCACCGACGAGGGAGCGATGCCAGCGAAGGTGTTCGAGAACATCCGGCCGATTGTGATCGCCGGGTTCGCGAAGCTGGTCGACGAGCAGAAGAAGTAGGCGGCGGTGATGTAGGCGGCCACCGCTGCCGGAGTGATCGCTGAGCGACCGGTGCGTGCCAGCGAGAAGATCACGAGGAGAAGGCCGATCGTGGCGATCCCCTCTGACAAGAGGTGCGGGCCGGTCGCCCGGTGGTGCGTCGAGATCGAGATGGCCGCCTCGGAGAACATCACGTTGGCGACCACGGCACCAGCGATACAGCCAAGGATCTGGGCTGGGACGTAGCACGCGGCGTCGCGCCAGGAGATGCCACCGAAGCTCGCGTCGACGAGCGACACGACGGGGTTGAAGTGAGCACCAGAGACCGACGCGAACATCAAGATGATGGCGAAGAGTCCGGCGCCCGTGGCGATCGCGTTCTCAAGCAATTCGACGCCGGTCGCACCGGGGCTGAGCTGCTGCGCAGCGATCCCTGAGCCGACGACGATCGCGGCGAGGAAGGCGCTGCCAAGCAGCTCAGCTATGACCCGACGCCACAGTGCGACCTGCCCCACCTCAGCTCCTCAGCAGCACTGTGTCGTCACAGGCGCGATGACGCTGGTCGAGCAGCACCCTGCCGTGTCGAGACCCGTGTCCGGCTCGAGATCGGAGGCATCAGCGAGGACGGTGTAGACCTCCCACTTCTCCGCGTCAGGGCCGGAGACCCACACCTTGTCCTGGACGGCGTAGCAGCACGTGGTCTTCTCCTCGACAGTGGTCTCGAGTCCCTCGCCGCCCAGCCGAGCCACCGCAGCGATCACATCGGCGCTTGAGTCAACCTCAACACCGAGGTGATTGATCGAGACGCCATCGCTCGAGCCACCGAACAGGACAAGCTTGAGCGGTGGGTCGGCGATAGCGAAGTTCGCGTAGCCCGGCTGCACCTTGGCCGGCTCCGTCCCGAAGAGTGCGGTATCGAAGGTGATCGCCTCCTCAAGATCGGTCACGTTGAGGGCGAGCTGGACTCGAGACATCGATACGCTCCTTAGATAGACATCCATCGATATGAAACCCTGCCATGATTCATCGATAGATGTCAATACAATGTGGAGGTGGATCATCCTGTGCCTGCCGAGTGTTGCGACGAGGCGAGCAACGAAGCTCTCGACGACGCTGCTGCTGCAGCGTTGGCGTCGCTCCTCGCCACGCTGAGTGACCCGGTGCGGCTCCGGATCTACTCACTGATCGCCAGCAGTGACGAAGTGTGCTCGTGCAACCTCGAAGGGCCGGTCAACAAGAGCCAGCCGACGATCTCGCATCACACCGCCAAGCTCGCTGCTGCTGGGCTCATCATCGGCGAGCGACGAGGCCGATGGACCTGGTGGCGAGCCGTCCCCGGTCGCGCGAACGACCTCGCCACATCGATCCTCGACCTCGGTCGCCCTTGAGCCCCTCCAGGCTCTTCGGCGGTCCAAGCCGCCGCGTCGCGGTCCCAGCTCGAAGAGCTGGCGCCATCGGTCCCACCAGCCAGCGCACACAACCGTCAAACACAGGCGGGGCACCGCCTGCCAGGACACGACGGGCTCGCTCAGCTCATGGACCGCACGTAGTTACGTGGCAGAGGTGGTGAGCGGGCTGTAGAAGACCAGACCGTTGCCCTTGTGGTCGTAGACGACCGCACGCCGCTCGTGCGCATCGTCATAGGGACCCTTCACCACAGCTCCACCGTGGGCCTCGATGGCAGCGGCAGCTGCGTCGACATCGTCGGTCTTGACGCCGACGACGACCTGACCGGGGAGCGGGTGGTCGATCGAGGTGGCGAGCGCCAGAGTGATCGACCCACCGTCGAGCGCAGCGAAGTGGGAGCCATCGCGAAACTTGAGTGGCATCCCCAGTGTCTCTGAGTAGAAGGCGATCGACGAATCGAGGTCATCGGTCGACAGGACGACCATCCGCACATCGTGATTGCTCATGACTTCCTCCTTGCTCGCATCTCACTTCAGCGAAGCACAATCTTGCGACGAGATCGTGGCTTCCACCTGCGTCACTCAGCTTCGTCGAGGTCAGGCCGCGGCGTACCTGGAAGAAGGCGGCGTGGCCCCGGTCCTTCAGTCGCCAGCTGGTCCCCGGGGTTGACCAGCAGGCAGCGCTTGAATGAGAGGCACCCGCAGCCGATGCAGGTCGTCAGATCGTCTCGAAGGCGGATGAGTTGTTCGATCTGGAGATCGAGGCGCTTCTTCCAGAGAGAAGACAACCTGGCCCAATCCGCCTCACGAGGCGTGCGCTGGTTGGGGAGATCCTCCAGGGCTGCCTTGATCGTCGCGAGAGGAATGCCGACTCGCTGCGAGGCGCGGATGAACGCGAGCCTTCGCAGGGTGTCTCGGCCATAGCGACGCTGGTTGCCATCATTGCGCCAGCTCGAGATGAGCCCTTCACGCTCGTAGAAGTGGAGCGCTGAGATGGTCACCCCACTTCGATCTGCGACCTGGCCGACGGACCACTCATGGAATGTCGTCTTGGTGCCAGCCACATCTCGAGGGTAGCGCTTGACCTCAACCTAGGTTGAGGTGTGAGGGTGGACACTACGCAGGCAAACGACACAGGAGGCACTGCCGATGGATCCGTTCATGGTGATCTGTACGTTCAAGGAAGGAACGGCAATGGAGGACGTCTTCGCCGTCGTCGAAGAGGAGCAAGCGCAGGTCAAGACCTTGGAGGACCAAGGTCGCATCGGCTCGGTCCACCTGTCGCTCGCGCGTGGCACGGTCTTCATCGAGATCTTCGCCGAAGACGAGGCGGGGGCAGATGCCACAGTTCGCACACTGCCGATGTCGAGATGGTGGGACATCGATGTGTTCCCGCTCGCCGCTCCTGTCATGTCTGCGGAGGCATCGTGAGCACCTTCACCCCCGCCGAGCTCGAGTACCTCGTAGCCCAACCTCTGCTGCGGTTCGCCACCGCCTCATCGACTGGTCAACCTGACGTCGCACCGGTGACTTTCGAGGTCGATGGCGATGACATCATCACCGCCGGCTTCGACATCACCCACACGGTTCGCTATCGCAACATCCGAGCGAATCCGCGTGCGACCGTGGTGGTCGACGATCTGGCATCGCTCGATCCTTGGTCGCCCCGAGGAGTCAAGGTCATCGGCGCGGCGTCCATCGAGGAGGTCGACGGTTCCGAACGTTTCCGAATCTCGCCCGAGGTCATCATCAGCTGGGGCATCAACGACACGACCCCGGGCATCCCGAAGATGGAGCGACGTTCGCTCCGCTGAGGTTGCAGTGACGGCGACCATTGCTTGCAGCCCGGTCAGCGGCCTGCCACTCGGGAGTGGGCGAGGTGCGAGTAAGTACGGTTCGGAGGAGCAGCATCCCATGACTCCTCGAGAGCGAGTCTCACGGACCCCACAGCGCCAAGCGTCAGGCGCCGCGTGACTCGTCGGCCGCAAGCCGACTCGGACGGGCTGCCTCAAGCTGCAGGGCAAGCCGGGCGGCGCCGAGACCGACGTTCACGCCCGCGCCATAAACGCTGGCACCGGAGAGGATGGTTGCGAGCGTGGTCCCCAAGATCAGGCTGACGGCCTGTTCGGCATTCAGGTACCCGACTATCCAGAACCCGATGAAGACGAGTGCGCCGGCGACACCGACTGCTGTCACGATCCATCCGAATGTCTGGAGCACCCCTTGCACCCGCTCAGCGTGGTCGATCCGCTCCGACATCTCCTCGCTTGTATCCATCTGCACCCTTCCGCAAGCTTCCCGGTTGTGTCGGTACCGCCGACCCAACGCCGGAACCTTTGTCCGGCCCGTCGCTCCATCGCCGATTCTTGCAGCGCCCACCTCAGTGACGACGCCAGAACGCCGCAGATCCAATGCCGACGACTGAGCTGGAGACGCTCTTCGACCATTACTGGTCACGGCTCTCGGCCGATGCGATGCTCTCGCCGGTGAGCTCACACACCAGCGAGCAACGACAGAGTGATCAGCGCCGCTGATCCCATGCCCAAAGGAGGAAGGACATGAGTCGCTACCTCATCTCATTCGATGACGGATCGATAGAGATCCCTGACGATGAGCTCGCAGAAGTTGCTGACGCGGCGCATGGCGTTGTCGCCGAGGCTCAAGCTGCAGGCGCATGGGTCTTTGGCGGAGGAGTTGCACGGCAGCAGTCGAGCATCGTCGACCCAGACGGCACCGTCGGGGCGGGACCAGACCCTGAGACCAAGGCTGTCATCGGCGGTTTTGTCATCGTGGACGCATCCAGTCGCGAGGAAGCACACCGGTGGGCTGCCAAGTTCGCTCGAGCGTGCCGATGTGCACAGGAGGTCCGGGAGATCATGGACGACCCGCTCGTCTAACTCGCGAGGAGCGACGCGTCTCGGACGAGCACGAGATCGCCGCAGAGTCCGGCACCTGGTCGGAAGCCGAGGTCCGACGTCCAGGCGAGCGCTGTCGAGGGGACTACCGCGGTTCTCGACGCATGAACCACAGGTGCGCATCGAGCATCGGCGCCTCCTCGACGACCTCGAAGCCAAGCCCACCGCAGAATCGGATGTTCTCGCGCTTGGCGGTCTTCAACCGTCCGACGCGGCCATGGTCGTCGAACTCATTGCAGACCAGCTGCATCGCAGCGTGGCCCATCCCCCTGGATTGGACGCCCCGCTCGACGCCAACCGGGCCGACGTGCCAATGGGGCTCGGCTGTGTCGTGATGAGCGAGAACTGACCGGAAGTAGAGCAATCGGTCTGCGTCAGAGGCATCACGTGCAGGCAGAGCGAGGCGACGAGACCCGGGCGGGAGCAGTGCGCCGACGCACTCCCCTGGACCGACTGCGGCCGCGACGCCCCTGACCATGCCTCCTTGCTGGACACCGGCGACCCTTGCGACAGACAGCGACCCGGCAAGCATGTCGGCGAGGGTGGTGAGACGGAACTCTGAATCGCCCGAGATCGCCACCCAGTCAGGATCGTCCAGCAGAGCCCGAGCTGCGACGCTGGCAGCCTGGGCGATCTGGTCGGCCTCGACGAGCCAGAGCACCTCAAAGTCGTCCATCAGACGGTTGTGGCACCCGGCGACACGACGATGGGCTGAGAAGGTCGGCGCCACACGCGAGCGGAGATCCGCTCACGTCGCTGGCACGGTGGTGCGGCTGCGCGCGAGAGAGCCTTGTGGTGGACTGGCTCTATGCCAAGCCCGAAGGTGATCACGCCGATCACGATCACAGCAACACCGTTCCACCTGGGCCTCGGCGCCACGGTCGAACAGCTTCCGCCCTTCGACGGCACGATGGAGTGGTACGGCAGCTACGGCGCGAGCACCGCTGCAGACGGGGCAGAGGGTCGCCTTGTGAGCTGGCACGAGTTCGACGAATCATGGGACTCCTGGGAGGTTCATCCGAACGGATCAGAGCTGGTGGTCTGCTGCAGCGGGGCCATCACCCTGATCCAGGAATGGCCCGATGGTGCAAACGCCACGGTCCAGCTGGCTCCCGGTCAAGCTGCGGTCAATGCTCCTGGCGTCTGGCACACGGCCGACGTGGAGAACCACGCCAGCGTGCTCTTCATCACGGCAGGCTTCGGCACCGAGCATCGGGCGCGCTGATGTGATCACGCGGGAGCGGTGCAAGGGAATGACACCGGCACCAACGTGGCGTCGAGGCGAGGCCCGAGGGCGCACGACACGTGTTCGCTTGATCTCTGCGCTACCCATCGAAGAGCACACGACCATTGAGTCCACGGAGGATTCCGATGCCATCGTTCAACCTGTACCCCTTGGATCGAGTCGGTGCGTTCAGCGACGCTGAGGTACAGGGACACATCCGGCACTCTGAGCCACTCGGTCAGCTCGAGCACAAATGTCCCGCGTGCAACACCACCCACGTCATGCTGGCGCATGAGTGGTCGAGTGGTCCGTTCGGTGGTGCACTCTCACACAAGGTGCACCTCCACCTCTATTGCCCGCTCAAGAACCAATCATGGGTGATCGAAGACCAGTCTCGGGAACAGATCGATGCATACCTCGAGCCTGTGGCCTGAGTGAGGAAGTTCTGCCCCGACCGCCTTGCGACCGTGCGCTCCTGACGCATCGAGTTTGCATCGCTTCGAGCTGCGCGCACAGCATGTTCGCTCCTATCGCCGCGAGCATTCCGGCAGGACACCCCGCCATGGCGCGGTGTTGGTCAATCGGTCGCGTGACGGGTGCCTTGATCGGAGGATCAACCCTCGATCGCGCAGCCCTCGAGCACGTCGTCGGCTCTCGTTGAGCCCTGGGCTGCTTGGAGCTCCCACTTGCTCTCGATGTTGCCGAGCCTCCAGACGAGCAATGCAACGACCCACGTCACGACGAAGATGCCGACGATGATGAACCCGGCACGGTTGATGTTGAAGCTCTGAAGGAAGCCCCACATCCCACCCGACAGGTTCGTCTCCTGGGCGACCAGCCCCAGGATCTCGATGGTGCCGATGAACAGCGCCACGAAGACCGAGAGTCCGGTGATGGTGAGGTTGTAATAGATCTTGCGGATCGGCTTGGCGAACGCCCAGTCGTAGGCGAAGTTCATGAAGCAGCCATCGATGGTGTCGAGCAGGCACATCCCCGCTGCGAAGAGGATGGGAAGCGACATCACTGCATAGAACGGGAGCCCACCGACGACAGCTGTTCCGGCCAGCACGAGCAGCGCAACCTCGGTGGCGGTGTCGAAGCCGAGTCCGAACAGGAGCCCGACCGGATACATCTTCCAGGGCTGATCAATCCGTTTCGAGAATCCGCCCAAGATCCTGTTCATGAAGCCGCGGCTCTCGAGCTGGCGCTCGAGCTCCTCGTCGTCGTAGCGACCCTCTCGCATCTCCTTCATGACCTTGATGATCGAGAAGAGGACCACGAGGTTGATCGCACCGATGAGGTACAAGAACGTCCCCGAGACGCTCGTCCCGATGATCCCTGTCCACTTGTGCAGGGCAGAAGTGCTGTTCGACACTGCGATGTTGAGTGCCCGGATGCCGAAGTTGAGCAGGAATGCCAGGCAGAAGACGATCGACGAGTGACCGAGAGAGAACCAGAACCCGACGCTCAGTGGGCGCTCACCGTCCTGGATGAGCTTGCGAGTGGTGTTGTCGATCGCTGCGATGTGGTCTGCGTCGAAGGCGTGCCGCATGCCAAGCGTGTAGGCGAGGATGCCGGTTCCGAAGCCGAAGACCTCGCCCTTCGACACGTGGAAGTGACCACTCGCCGCCGCCAGCATGCTCCAGCCAGCCACATTCAGCACGACGATGGTCAGCGTCATCCCTGCGACCTTTGTCCACTCCGTGGGAGTGAGGCCCTGACGGATCCTGGCCAAGCGGCTCATCACGTCGACCATTTCGAAAGTCCTCTGCCACTCGTGGGGAACCGTGTTCTCGCCACGGTAGAGCAATTGCAACTTCGTCGCAAGAAGCCGTGGACGAGCTTGCCCACCGATTCCAGCCAGCGCAGAGATTCCGATTCACTCTGCGGCCGAAGCGGCGCGACGATCGCTTCAGATGGACGCTCCTCCTTGCTCCGCTGAGAACGTGACGCGATTGAGGCGCAGCCAGAAAGAGTTGGCTGGAATGAGTTCGTGGAGCTCTACCGCAAGCGGCTTCTCGCCGAGCTTGGCGAACGGTCTCCCTTCCTTTACCCCTTCAAACGGATTCTCTTGTGGGGGAGGCGAGGCGAACCACTCGATCCCTGAGGTCGGACCCGAGGCCCCCAGCTCACCGAGCAGGCGGGAGGGCTCCAGTCATCGACGTCTTCAATCCGCCCACGGCCCAACGCCACCGATCCGCTCCGGCGTCACGCGGATGACATGACCGGCGGGCGGATTGTCCATCGGCGGGAACTTCACGCCAGGACCCACGTAGACCTCAGCCAATCGCTGGAGCAGCTCCGGCGCCCCGCCTTCGACAAGCGCGGCTGTGCCGTAGACAATCGCGTAGTTCGCCATGCCGACCGGGTTGGCACCGGCCGCCTCGACTGTGAGCGCCACCCTGGGGTCCCGCGCGATGTTGGTCACCTTTCGGCCGCCCATCAGATGCCCGATGACGATGTGGTCACCATCGAGTCCGGTCCACACGGCGCTGACCTGAGGGCCGCCATCGGCGTTGAGAGTCACCAGGTGACCGAGCCGACCAGCCGTCAGCGCCTGGCGGAGCTCCTTTGACATGGTGACCATGCGGTCCACCGTACGCGCCACGAAGCGGCTCGGTCGAGCGCTCCCTCGACACCGTGGCGCCATCGGACCTCGGAAACCATTGAGGGGGGCGGTACCGGTAGCATGCCGGTGGCCCCGGCTATGCACCGACCATCGCGAGGCCCACCAACTTTCAGCAGATCCTTTGCGATTGATCAGGCTTCAACGCAATGGCACTATCGCTCTCATGCGAATCGGCATTGCTCATCACCTCGGTTGGGCGGTAGCCGTCACGGCCTCACCCGAGTTCGAGGTTCTCGACCGGCGACGACTCGAGCTCATCGAAGAAGGTCTCCCCGCCGCTCCGATCCATCATGATGGTGGGACCCACGAGATGCACAGCACGGGAGAACAGCTAGACGATGCCGCCCTGGCGATGTTGGTCGCAAGAGTGCGGCAGTCGGTCACGAAGATGACCGAGAGCTCGCTTGACGAAATGGCGGCCACAGTGAGCTCCCCGATTACCTCGTTGTCGGTTCGCCGCTGGTCACCGGACTTTCCGACCGACATCGCGACTCTTCGCCGTCCGCCATATGAGAGCCGTGCCGATTCGGTCATGTACTGCGAAGTCCTCGCAGCGGTCGCTGAGCGGCGAGGCTGGCAGGTCTGCACCTACGACGCGAAGACGGTCGAGGCCGAAGCCGCGTCGATCCTTGGATCGCGAGCAGACGAAGTGCTTCGTCAGCCACGACACACACTTGGGCCTCCCTGGACGAAGGACCATCGAATGGCGCTCGCAGGTGCCATCGTCTCGACGCAGCGCTGACCGTATTCAGCGTCTCAGCGTGGAAGGACCTGCGGTCTCCCACCGCCGACTGAGATCGAGCGACTCTGGCACCTCACGGGCAGATATTGACTGCTGCTGCTGTCGTCGAGGGCGCTGGCACCTCTTCTCCGCTAAGGCGAAGTCCTTCGATGTGAAACTCAATGGCCTCACGCATCAGCTCGGTGAGCTCATCCACCGAGTCAGCGACACCGATGCAGCCGGGGAGATGAGGCGCGTCGGCAGCAAGGTTTGATCCGGCATCTTCGATGATGATCGTGTAGGTAGTCATCCCGGCCTGCCTCCCAAACCGGCTTGCTTCCAGATCTCTCGGAGCAATCCCAATGGTACGTATTTGTCCATTGAACCCGACGCCGTCAGTCGGCCCGGCCTCGCTGGATGCACTCGGCCGGTTGACGCCCATTGACTTCGAGGTGATCATGTTCCCGGCAATCAACCTCGCCGCCTGTGACCAGTTGGCCTGCCCCCTGTCTGGTTTCCCTTGGTCCTGCCGAAGGTTCGGCGTTCTAACGAGAACCTGTCCAGGTTGGTCTCCCTCCCGATGGGAGAAAGCAAAGGTGTCAGATTCTGTACAACTTATTGGTGGTCCTGTACAATTTGACTATGACCAAGGTGACGATGAGTGAAGGGCGCGAGCGCCTGTCAGAGATGGTCGAGATCTCGAAGAACGAAGCGGTGATCTTCGAGCGCTACGGGCGGCCGGCGGCCGTCTTGATAAGTGCCGACCGTTATGAGGAGATGATGGAAGCGCTCGAAGAGATCGAGGACATCACTGCGTTCGACGCCGCGATGTCCGAAGAGGGCGACAACATCCCCTGGGAGCAGGTGAAGCACGACCTCGGGTGGACGTGAGCCGCTATCGAGTCGAATTCAGGCCTTCCGCGGCGCGCCAGTTGCGAAAGCTCGACCACCAAACCCAGGAGCGGCTCAGGGGCGCGATCACCTTGCTGGCTGAAGATCCCCATCCACCAGCGTCTCGACAACTTCGCGGGCGACCGGGATGGAGGGTGCGAGTGGGTGATTATCGCATCGTCTACACCATCAATGATGGGCTGCTCGTCGTCGTGGTGATCACGATCGGTCACCGACGAGAGGTCTAAGGCTGAGATCAGTCCGCCAAGGTGATCCGGTGCACGTTGGTATCTCTTCTTGCGGTAGACACGCATGCCGCTGGCGAGTGCGACCAACCTTAAGGATGTTGGCATCTGACTTCCGATGATTCCCGTCCATTTCCACCCAGGAAGGCCTTCGAGGCACTAGTGGTATTTGCGTGGCATAATCGTGGCATGGCAAGAATCCGAGTGAGCACCACCGTTGATGAAGATCTCCTCGCGAGCGCCCGACGTATTCGAGAAGGGACGCCGGACTCTGCCCTCCTTGACGAGGCCTTCGCTGCGCTCATCTCCAAACATCGTGCAGCAGAGGCTGACGCGAGCTACGCCGCTTATGACGAGCACCCACTCACTGAGGTCGATGAGTGGGGAGACCTAGCGTCCTTCCGAGAAGCCGCTGCAGCCTCGTGAGCACAGTTCCCGCCCGGGGGGAGATCTGGTGGTGTGAGCTTGCAGACATCGGCAGGCGTCCCGTCGTCGTCCTGTCTCGAGACGCCGCCATCCCACGCCTTGGCAGATCGATCGTCGCACCGTGCACCACGACCGTTCGAGGATTGCCCAGCGAAGTGTTGCTCGAGCCTGGGGACGATCCCATACCGAGGACGTCAGCAATAAACCTCGACTCGGTTGAGAGCGTTGCTATCGGAGTCCTCGTCGAACGACTTGGTCGACTTTCTGATGCTCGCATGCGAGAGGTCTGCGAAGCGTTAGAGGTTGCAGTCGACTGTCGCCAATAGCGCTGACGAGATCTTTCCGAGCAAGTGCGAATCGCGAGGCCTGCGACTTAGGTCAGCCTTCCAAAGAAAATCGGTAGACATTGGTCTCTCGACTTACGGTAGAAACCGCCTTCTGCTGGATCGGTGCCCTACGCGACGGCCAGCGGCGTGATGGCATCGAGCACGGGGCCGAGCTGATCCTTCTCGTTCTCAAGGTCAAAGCGGGACTGCAGATTGATCCAGAATCGCTCGCTCGTGCCGAAGTACTTGGCAAGTCGCAATGCGGTGTCCGCGGAGATCCCTCGCTTGCCATGGACGATCTCATTGATCCGGCGAGGCGGCACGGCGATCTCCACCGCCAGGCGGTGCTGTGTCACCCCAAGGGGGATGAGAAAGTCCTCCATAAGAACTTCACCCGGATGGATGGGCGTCATCGTGGTCGTCATCGAATGTCCTCTCAGTGGTAGTCAGTGATCTCGATCTCTTCGGGCCCAACCTTCGTCCAGCGAAAGCAGATCCTCCACTGGTCGTTGATTCTGATGCTGTGCTGTCCCGCCCTGCCGCCGCTGAGCTTCTCCAACCGGTTCCCCGGCGGGACACGAAGGTCAGCCAGGCTCTCTGCCGCATCGAGGATCACGAGCTTGCGAAGTGCCACTCGTTGGAGATCTCCATGGAGCTTCCGAACTCGCTCTCTGCGCCAGACCCGCTCAGTGTCCCGGTCCTTGAAGGTCTGCAGCACTCACCGAGGATAACGCCCTCCGTTATGAACGTCAAGCGTTATGTCGTAGTCACAACGGCCACCGGGGCTGGCTGAACTACCTGGCCTGCCACCCACTCCACTGTCGAAGGGGCGTCGCCGCGTCACTCATGACAGAGGCAAGCAGAATCCTCGCGGCTCGCGGCTGCCCGAAGATCAACCTTCAGGTCCGCGCCGGCAACGACGCTGCCGTGAAGTTCTACGAGATCGTCGGCTACACGGTGGAGGATGTCAGCTCATTGGGCCTTCGACTCGTGGACGATGAGGTCGGGGAGCCATCAGTCACCAGACGGTGAACGCCTACCCGAAGACCGTCAACAGCTGGAGGAGCTTTCAGTGCGAAGCATTCACCAGCCTCATGACGCCACCTGGATCGTCTTCACGATGGGCATCGGCTCTGGGAGCTGATCTCCGTGAAGGCGCATTCCCTCAAGATGGAATGGGATCGCCTCGCGCATGTTCTCGACGACCTCGTCGACCGTCTTGCCGGTCGTGATGACCCCATCGAGCCCGATCACGTAGGCGGCGAGGTTCGTTCCTGCATCTTCGATCACGATCGTGTACTCGGTCACTGGCCTCTCCTCTTCAAGCCGGCCTGCCTCATGATGCTAACGAAGGTTCCCTTCGGCACCTCGTCGGAAGGGTGTCCGGGGACGGTGACGCACCCTGATTTGGCTGGATGGTGGAACTGCCGGTGGCTCCCCCGTCGTCGCGACAGGTACCAGCCATCGCCTTCGATGACCTTGATCAGCTCACGAACCTTCACCGACCCACAACGGTCGGATGCTCAGGTCAGCAGGTCAGCCTTCCAACGAAATCCTGTACACATTGGTCTCTCGACTCAAAGTAGAAATGGAATCGTTCTTGATAACACCATCGGGCACACGAGACGAATCTGAGGACGGGGCGAGCTCGTCTCATTTCCGCCACCTCGTCGTATTCTCAGACTGTGAGCAACGACGATCACGTACAAGCAGCCCGTGACGTTTACGACGCATCTGCTCACGCCTACGTCGAGTTCGTAGGTACCGAAATCAGTCCCGCTTCTGAAGGCCCTGTCGATCGCGCACTGATCGGGGCGTTCATTGAGCTCATCCGGCAGCAGGAAGTCGCGCAGATTGCCGACGTCGGCTGCGGTCCTGGCCGTGTCGCTCGGCTCCTCGCCGACTGTGATCTCGACGTGATCGGCATCGACGTCTCCGAAGCGCTCCTTTCCATCGCCAGAGACGCTCACCCAGACATCAAGTTCAGACAAGGTCAGTGCGATTCCCTTCCCCTCGGGTCAGGAGCACTCGGTGGAATTGTCAGCTGGTACTCGATGATCTTCACGCCCCCTGACCGACTGAGCGATGCCTTCGAGGAGTTCGCAAGGGTCCTCGCGCAGGGAGGCGTTGTGCTCCTGGCGTTCCAAGCAAACGGCCAACCATTGCACCGCCAGGATGCATTCGGCACGGGCCGTCCGCTCACGAGCTACCAGCACAACATCGAGGACGTGACGTCAGCACTCGAGGAGGCCGGCTTCGATGTCTACGCCACGACCAATAGGGCCGCTGACCTTCCCCACGAGACCGGCCCGCAGGGCTTCATCATCGCCAGAATGCCGGCGCAAACGTGAATGCGGCGTAGCTCAACGTTCACGCTGGCGGAGCAGCGCGCATCCCACGTTCGGAGAATCAGCCCTCCAACGAAAATCTGTAAACATTGGTATCTCGCATCAAAGTCGAAACCGGGCTAGCCCGGCGGGCCTGCTCCTAGTTCGTCAAGATGCCACCTGGACCGTGGTCACGATCGATGAGGAGGGCGGGGGTACTACTTCGCCGTGAAGGAGCATCCCCTCGATGTGGAACTCGATGGCTTCGCGGATGTTGGCGGTGACCTCGTCAAGCGTTGCACCCGTGGCAACGCAGCCATCGAGATCGGGCACCCACGCGCCGAAGTTGTGTTCTGACTTCTCGATGACCACCGTGTACTCACTCATCGTGGCCTCCTCTCGAGTCCCGCCTGTTTCACGATGCTAGCGATGAGTGGCCGCTGAAGATCGTCGGACATCTTGCCGGGAACAGTCACGGTCCCGGACTTTGTCGGGTGTCGGAACTGACGATGGCTGCCGCGTTGGCGATCAAGGCGCCAGCCGTCGCCCTCGATCTCCTTGATCATCGCTCGGACCTTCACCGACCCACAACGGTCGGGAGCTCAGGTCGGCAGTTCAGCCTTCCAACGAAAATCGGTAGACATTGGTCTCTCGACTCAGAGTAGAAACGAATCCGTTCCGATCAATGGATCATCCACCACGTTGCTGCGCCGTTGAAGCCGCCGAGGAAGGTCGCACGGCTTCGCCGGATCAGCAGTGGGATGTGGCTTTTCGTCCGGCAAGGCGCTCGGCAAACCAGTTCACAACTGTCCGACTCGCTGCAGTCGTGACCGACTCGTGCGTCGCTCCGGGGATCATCTTCAACGTGACGTTTGCGCCCGCTGCACACCAGGGCGCCATGACCTTCTCGGTCACCGAGGCGGAGACCACAGCGTCCTTCGTTCCTTGAACCACAAGGACCGGGACTGCACCCTGCGGTGGAGGATCCTGCTTGGCTGCATCTTGCGCCCACGCCTGCCCTTGGGCGTGCTCCAGGTGAACGAGGTCGGCAACCGGAGCCGCTGCTGCAGCTCCGTCCAGTCGAAGATCAGGAGCAAGCACGCTCGACTGAGACGTCGTCCAGAGCACCGCGTGCCCGCCATACGAGGCGCCTCACGCCACCCAATCCTTTCCTGCTCTTGCTCCGACGACATGCCTCACCGCGCGAACTGAATCGACAACATCATTCGCTTCGTCATTTCCACTCAAGTAGCGCTGGGTTCCAGGAGTGCGGAGGCCCGCATAATCAGTCGCCACGACAATCCACCCCCGCCGCAACATCGCGCCCAGCCACGGCTCCATTCCTTGCAGCGGTTCGCGAGAGCTCGACAGGGCAACATTCGCGGGTCTCCTCGTCGGGTGTGCCCACGCCACGAAAGATCGCCCTCCTCGGGGAGCATGAGTGATCGGGCTGAACGCCATTCCGCCAGAGATTCTCGTCCGTCCTGCCGCGTCCTGCGTCTCGTACAGGAGACGAAGGGACCTTGCCCCATCGACGCGGACAGTGGTTCCGCTGGAGGTGGTCAAGGGAGCGGTTCGCAACAGCGTCCCAGGCGGCCCCGTCAACGTCGAGTGTCGGAAGTAGAAGGAACGAGCTCCGTCACCAGCACCGGAACTCTTGGTCTCAGGAGATGCACGGCTCGCAAGGATCAGGGACAAGCCACATGCCATGAGTGCCGATTAGATCGGGTGACGCTGGCATCTCACGTGCTGATGCTGACCGCTGCTGCTGTCGTCGAGGGCGCTGGCACCTCTTCTCCGCTGAGCCGAAGTCCTTCGATGTGAAACTCGATAGCCTCACGCATGAGCACGGTGAGCTCATCCACTGAGTCAGCGACACCGATGCAGCCGGGTAGATCAGGGACATACGCAGCAAGGTTCGCTCCGGCATCCTCGATGATGATCGTGTAGGTAGTCATCGCGTCCTGCCTCCCAAACCGGCTTACTTCCCGATCTCTCGCAGCAATCCCAATGGTACGTCTTTGCCCATCGAACCGGACACCGTCAATCGGCCCGGTCTTGCAGGGTGCACGAACTGGCGATGACTGCACCGTTGACGAGCCTGCCTTCAGCCGTTCGGGCGTCGAACCGGCTAGAGAAGATCCAGGAAGTCGTCAACGGTCATGCCAGACTGTCGGATGACCGATCGAAGAGTTCCTGACGCCAGTTCCTTGTGCCGAGGAACGATGACCGTCAACTCGCCCTTGCGAAGCTTCACATGGCTGCCGCGCTGGCTGACTTCGGCAAATTCCGCCCTCAAGAGAGTCGTGATGACCTGCGCTCCGCTGACAACTGGCAGCGGCGGGCTCACGCAGAGAGCTGGAACGTGGTGACCGTTGGATGGGCCAGACCGACAGGTTCTCCCTGGTCCTCAAAGTAGAGACCGAGTGCTTCCTTGAGGTTCTCGACGGCGTCATCCGTCGATTCGCCCTGACTCGTTACCTCGACCTCGAGGCAGCGAGCGACGAACAGGTTGCCTTCTTGCGTGATGGCAGCTGTGAACTCCATGCCCACAGCATACGAGAGGGGTGTGCCTTATTCCGTCAGTGCCGCCTCAACCCTCCAAAGAGAACCGATAGACATTGGTCTCTCGCATGAAAGTAGAAACGGGAACACGAGTCTGATCACTCAAGCTCGTCGGGCAAAGCCGTCTGGGTCACGATGAATCACAAGTTAGCTTGCTGCTGTCACAGTGACAAGATAACTTGTGATCGTGGATGATTCCCCACAGATCATCGAGAGCGCCCGGAGGCACGGAATTGTGGATACCGACATCATCCACTGCTTCGACAACCCCATCCTCGTCGAGGACCTCGATGACGATCTCGTCATGCTGGTGGGGCCAGACCGAACTGGCCGCCTCTTGGAGGTCGGTGTCGTTGTCGGCAACGACGGACCCGTCATCGTCCACGCCATGGAAGCTAGAACCAAGTACCTGAGGTGAACACCATGCCAAGAAGCACGAAGCACATCATCGAGCAGGCCGACGAGTTGGCGAGGCGGTTCCAGGACCATGCTCCGGGCTCAAGCAACGTGAAGACTGCGGATTCGCTCCGTGAGGTGCGGCTTGCCTTTCTTCGTCGAGCAGAGGCGGAACAAGAACTTTTCGCCGCCGTCGATGGTGCCCGAGCTGACGGTCAGAGTTGGGCCGCTGTCGGGGCGATGCTCGGCACTTCTGGAGAAGCAGCTCGCCAGCGCTATGGCGCGCCCGCCGTCAAGAACTGAGCTCAGCCCGCCAAAGAAGACCTGTAAACCTTGGTCTCCCTCGAAGCGGTAGAAACCCGATCGCTGCTCATGCCGCTCGCCACGAACTGATCTTGTCCCTGTTCCGTCTCGCAGACCGCGCCATCGACCTCAGCTCTCCGAGCTGAGCACAAGCCCCGGTAGGGCTGGGGGCAAGCGAACCACTTCGGTGGATTTCGAGGAACCGTCCCTCGCTGACGGAGCCTCTCAAGGAGACTTGGCGTAGGTCAGCCATTTTCTCGTGCTCTTCGTGGAAGAGGATCTGGGCGGCACCATCGTGCAGATCCGCCGCGGCGGGTGCCCCATCAGCCTCAACAAGGATCGGTTCGATACGGAGCTTCCCATTGACGAGCTGCGTCGCTGTGATCTCGTCACCACCCTCGACACGCTCGATGGAGTCTGGCGTGAACCGAATGACGATCCGCCCGACATACCAAGGGAAGAGACAACGATGTCCGGGAATCGCCAGGATGCTCCTCGTTGGCGGAAACTTCTCCATCTCCGCTTCCCGGATGTTCTCGTCGAACCATCGTGGGCTGTCGTCGACGAAGACCTCAGCACTTCCGACCGCCAGCTGCCCACCAGCGAGGAGCGCGACACGGGCATCGCGTCGCACCGCCGCCGCCTTTGCTGTGAACGCGAGGGTGGATGTGACTACCACCTGGCCATTGACCACGTATGGAGTGACTGGACATGACCCTGGCGTCCCGTCCCCCCGCACCCACGCGAACACTCCGATGGGCGACCTCGAGACGTCATCGAGCGGGTTCATGGTCCAAATCTAGCCACAGGATCGCGACGTCAGCCTTCCAACGAAAACCTGTAAACATTGGTAACTCGCTGCTTGAATCCGCATCGAACGTAGAGGCGATTGGCATTTTCGCGGGAAGGGTTCGATGTCAAGTCAACTGTCCGAGCATTCGCCCTGTGTGCCAGGTCGATGGCAGCTTGCACAAGTAACTCCCCGACCCCCATGCCCCTTGCGCCGGCGTCGACGACGACATCCTCGATCCAGCCGCGAGAACCAGTCGGCGAGCGGAAGAGGACCAACGTGAGCGTCCCGACGATCTCATCCCCACTCCGAGCCACAAACAGCGTTGTGCTGGGAGACGAAACAATCGACTCGAGGTCATAGGACTCCACTGGCTTCGCTGACGACGAGAGCTGAGGAATCAACCGATGCATCGCCTCAGTCAGCTCAGGATCGACGACGACGACCTCCTCGATGCGTACGTCGCTCACTTCTCTCCTTCGCCTCGCCAAGTCGGTGCGCGGACTGTGTCGTAGAGCACCTCGGTGATCTCGCCTCGGAGCGCACCGAAGACCTGCGTTCCCCATCGTTCGTAGCCGACGAGCGGAGTTGGAAGGTTGCTCTCGTTGAACCATCCAAGATCGGTCACTTCGAGCGGATGTGGTTTGAAAGTTCCTCCAATCGCCCGACAGTGGAACAGCAATGAGTAGATCGGTATCCGAGACATTCCCAAGCGGAGACCATCGAGTACAGCGATCAGCCTGATCGGCTCGACCTCGATCCCCGTCTCCTCTTCGACTTCCTTGACCACGACTTCAGCTGCTGAGTACCCGACATCGCACCACCCAGTCGGGTAGAGCCAGACACCTGAGTCGGCCCGCTGGATCAGAAGCAGGTCGCCATCGTCATTGCTCACCGCAGCTCCGACCGCAACCTTTGGCGTCTGATAGCCCGGGATGCCCTTGCCGATCCGCTTCATCCATTCCTGGACGTGACCTTCAGCATCTTCGATCTCTGGGTCCTCATCGACTGCGGCCTTGATGTCGCCTGCGATCTTGAGGATCTCCTCGAAGCGCTCAGCCTCATACTGGCTCTCTGTGAACCCGAGGCCGGTCATCGCGACAGCAGCGAGGGACTCTGACCAACGCCGTAAGACTCGCTCAGGTACCACCCGCTCCATCTGCCGCACGCTAGCAACCCACACCTGTGAGCACTCGCGTGCGCCATGATGGAGGCCATGAGCGTCAAAGATGACTGCCGTCACTATGTGCGCCGCGAAGCCTCGCAAGGCGAGGTAACGGAACGCTGCAAGCTCAACGCCAACGAACCTTTACCCTTCGCCTGCCCAGAGGGATGCCTCTTCTATGAGCCGAGAGGCATCAACCAGGCTGGCTGGCAGGTCTGATGCCATCACTGGGCGACTGAATGATCCTCAAACCCGGTGGTAGCGTGATCAGCCCATGGAGGTCACCCAACAACAGCCACCGGGGGCAGGCGACGAGAAGGAGGTCCGACTCCAAATCGTGGACGCTGCCTTCGCGGTCCTCCAAGAGGTGGGACCAACACGCCTTCGCGTCCAAGAGGTAGCCAGGCGAGCAGGGGTCTCTCCCACGTTGCTCTACTACTACTTCGACGGGAAGCACGCCCTTATCGCAGCAGCGTACGCGCGCGATTACTCGGCGATCTTGCTCCAGGACCTTGCCCTCATGCGAAGTGCCTTCGACGAGGCCCATGACCCTGTCGGCCTGCTCGAGGTCGTCACCACCTCGTACTCACGAGCATTCATGGATGCAGATGTCCGCCGGCGTCGCCTCGACGCGCTCGCGGCTGCACAGCATGATCCGGTGGTCGCCGCTGCCATCGCTCCACAACAGCGGATGTTCATCGAGGAACTTCGCAAGCTCGTCAACGGCCTCATCGCCAAAGGATGGCTCCCTGAGACGATCGACGTGAACGCTTTCGTCATGTCGATGCTCGCGATGCCCTTCGGCCTGGTATTCCAGGACCTCGACCCGAGCTTCGAGGTCGACATGGGCAAGTACCTCGTCGCTATCTTGCCGACCGCACCTCGGGCGTAGTCGCCTCAGCTCTCGAGGACGTCGCCGAGCAGGTCGACGCCGACACCCTCAGTCTGCAGCCATGCCACGCCGGCATCGATGTTCTCTGCCGTCCCATCGAGTTCGCACACGATCCATCCGACCGAGTCGGTGATGTCGGCTCGGCGGATGTCAGGGTCCACGTTGAACTCACGCACGAGGTGTGCGAGGACCGGCGTTCGGACCAGCGACTCTGGAAACGTCAGCTTGACTCGCACACGGATCAGTTCGCTCATCACTCCAAACGCTAGTCGAGACTCCTGTTGAGGCGCCCCGAGCTGAGCCCCTCGAGATCGAGTGAACAAAAGGTGTAGCCAGCGTCTCGACATGCGAGGACTATGGCGGCGCGCTGCTCGAGTGCCTGGCTGAGGTCGACCTCTGGTACCTCGACCAGGGCAACGTCACCGTGATGTCGGACCCGAACGTCGGAAAATCCGAGCCGCTTGATAGCGCGCTCGGCCCGCTCGACACGGCCCAACGTTCCCAGCGTCACCGGTGTCCCATAAGGAATGCGGCTCGCAAGGCACGGCGAGGCGGGCTTGTCCGCCGTGGCGAGCCCGAGCGCCCGCGATGCCTCTCGGATCTCGGCCTTCGTCAGCCCGACCTCGACCAAGGGGAAGCGCGCACCCTGCTGTGCCGCGGCCTCCTGTCCAGGCCGGTGATCGCCCAGATCATCAACGTTGACACCGAGCACCACGGTCCCACCGCGTGCTTGTGCGACCGGGCCGAGGGCGTCCATGAGGTGCGTCTTGCACCACGCACACCGGTCAGGACCGTTGGCGGCGTAGCGGGGGTCATCAAGCTCATAAGTGTCCACGACGAGGTGGCGCAAGCCGAGCGACGAGGCGAGCTCAGACGCCTCGGCCGCCTCCGCCTCAGGCATCGATGGCGAGCGAGCGGTGACACAGAGCACCTCGCTGCCAAGCGCCTGGCCCGCCACTGCCGCCAGGTAGGTGGAGTCCACGCCGCCGGAGAACGCGACCACCAACGGTCCCATCTGACCGAGGTGCTCGATCAGGCGGTCGGTCGTCGAGTGCATCAGCGCGTGACGGCGCCGAGGACCTCGTCGACGGAGCCAACCATGCCCGTGTAGAAGGGGCCGAACTCTGCATAGAGCGTCGACGCCTCATCGAAGCGCATCGTGTACACGCACTCCTTGACGTCATCAGGACGCACGCCGAAGAGGGTCACGCCCCACTCCCAGTCATCAAGTCCAGTCGAGCCGGTTACGACCTGGAGGATCCGTCCGTGGAACTCGCGGCCGGAGCGACCGTGCTCCATCATGAGCGATTTGCGCTCGTCATAGGGCAGGGCGTACCAGTTGTGCGCGTCGCCGCGGCGCTTCGACATCGGGTAGAAGCAGAACGCCCGCATCCCTTCAGGCGGCAGAGTGGGGTGCAAGCGCGCCTCGAGCATCGCCTCAGGGACGCCCTTCGCGTACTCCGACACCTCCGTCAGGCTCACGTAGGACTCGACCACCTCAAGGCCCGCTGCCACGAGAGCGGTCTGGAGCCTCCGGAGCTCCCAGAGGTCCTCACCGAGTGCCATGACGCACGCGTCGGCCTTGTGGCCGACGATGGCGGCGAAGATGACCTGGCAGCCAGCCTCCTCGGCGGATGCCGCCGCCTGGGCAACAGCCATCCGATCAATAGCATCGCCAGCCGACCGGACGAAGAGGTGGACGACGTTCCAGCCGACCGAGGGGGTCAGCGGGGCAGGGTTCGAGGTGGTGTTCACGACACCATGCTAGGTGCCGCTCCCCACCGACGCCCCCGGCTCAGCCGACCGAAGGGATGGTGGCCATCCCCTGTGCGATCCGCTCGGCAGTGACGTCCTCGTCGGTCATCCGTCCCCCGAGGTAGGCATCGTAGGCAGCCAGGTCGAAGTGACCGTGACCACAGAGTGCGGTCAAGATCACCGTCTCCTCGCCGGTCTCCTTCGCCCGCAGCGCCTCTTGGATCGCGGCGGCGATCGCATGGGTCGGCTCGGGCGCGGGAAGGATGCCCTCGGTCCGGGCGAACTGGACACCGGCGGCGAAGCACTCGGTCTGGGGAACCGAGATGGCCTCCATCAACCCGAGCTCGTAGACGTGGCTGATCAACGGGCTCATCCCGTGATATCGCAAGCCACCGGCATGGATCGGATCCGGCACGAAGTCGTGGCCGAGGGTGTGCATCTTCATCAGCGGCGTCATGCCCGCGGTGTCACCGAAGTCATAGGCATAGGTGCCTCTCGTGAGCGACGGGCACGACGCTGGCTCGACAGCGCGGATGATCGGTGAGATCTTGCCGTCGAGCTTCTCGCGCAAGAACGGGAAGGCAAGTCCGGCAAAGTTAGAGCCGCCGCCAGTACATCCCACGATCACGTCAGGCCCGGTCTCCCCAGCCTTGGCCAACTGCAAGATCGCCTCCTCCCCGATGAT
>Ga0118677_10001472_pt1 | contig 49777 bp, 44 predicted proteins | sample AliMusrvi5mmetaG_FD_86154 | JGI IMG/M metagenome (GOLD analysis project Ga0118677, IMG submission 86154) | reverse complement strand
AGATTAAAGTGCGGAAATCTATTCTCTATTTTCAATAATTTACTTAAAGTTTAATTATTGTAATCCAAATAAAAAGGCCTATTCCCTAAATCAGGCTATCCTTTTTAGTTCGGTAATACACACATTTTTTTTCGGCATCCTTCTTATTATTTTTCAGTAACTGCATGATTGTGGGATTATGGAGGTACCAATAGTTTTGCGGCATACTTAACATTCACTTAACAAACCAAAAAATATTTCATTATGAACAGAAAATGGACATTAGTTATTGCAATTTTTATTGCAAGTTTTTTAGGAAGTACAGCATTTGCACAGACTAAGGACACTTCAAAAATCAACGTATCTACCGACTTTGTTAGCAGATATATCTGGCGTGGGCTGGATTATGGAAAGTCGCCAAGTATTCAACCGACACTTTCCTATACAAAAGGAGGATTTGAAATTGGGGCATGGGGAGCAGTGAATACAACTGGCTCTTATCATGAACTTGATCCATATGCAAAATACACACTGAAAAGTTTCACGCTAACATTCACAGATTACTTTATCCATAACGAAGCAAATCCAAATGACACCAAGTATTTTGATTATGGATCAAAGACCACAAACCACACTTTTGAAGGATCATTACAGTTTAAAGGACCAGACAAATTCCCTATAAGTGTCCTGGTGGGAACTTACTTTTATGGCAACGACAGAAAGGTAACACCAGACCTGACTGATACCAACATGACAGTTAAACAGAATTACTCAACCTATATTGAGTTAGGGTACACGGTTAAATGCAGAGGGAAATCATTTGATCTGTTCATGGGGATGACACCAGCTTCGGGAGCTTACGGAAACACATTCGGAGTAGTGAATGCAGGCATCACAGGATACAAAACCATTGAGGTTACCAAGACATTTTCAATCCCGGTCAGAGCTTCATTAATTGCAAATCCACAGGCAAGAAACTTATATTTTGTCATTGGGTTCACCTTATAAACAAGTAAAATAACAATCAATAATTAACAGTACTCAAATAACTTAATTTATGAAACCAAAAAGCAAACTTCTTAAATTATGGCTGATTTTGCCATTAACTTTTATTGCGACAGAAATTATCGCTCAAACAACCACCCATGATGCCGCTGCTGCAGATTCGGGCAAAACTGCCTGGATGATTGTAGGCGCTGTGGCTTTCACTTTAATGATTATGAATTTAAAACATTCAATAAAACGCATTTACATCAATTTATTTACAAAAAAAACATAAACAATGAAATCAACAAAAAAACTTTTAAGATTATGGCTCATATTGCCATTGAGCTTTCTTGCAACAGGGATTATTGCTCAAACCAATTCTGTCAGCGCAACCACGACAGCGGTGCCTGACCCAACAATCAACACAGGAGATACTGCCTGGATGATTGCAGCAACAGCGTTAGTTCTATTGATGACCATCCCGGCTTTGGCATTGTTCTATGGAGGCCTGGTCAACCGCAAAAACGTCTTGAATATACTAATGCAGTGTTTTATTATTTCCTGCGTAGTATCTATAGAATGGATCGCCTTTGGTTATAGTAATGCATTCGGATCATCACATGGCTTTTTGGCTCCTTATATAGGTGGTTTCGATTGGGCATTTATGAACGGCATACATCCCGGCGATCTGAGTCCTTATTACATTTCACATTCGCAGGCAGTACCCGGAGGCGGAACAGTAGGAACTATTCCTCATTTCATTTTTATTTTGTTTCAGTGTAAGTTTGCTGTAATTACACCAGCTTTGATCATTGGCGCTTCTGCTGAAAGAATAAAATTCCGTGGCTTCTTAATATTCACTTTCTTATGGGCAGTATTGGTTTACAATCCTATTGCACATTGGGTATGGAGTTCTGATGGCTGGTTATCAAAAATGGGCACACTTGATTTTGCAGGTGGTACTGTTGTTCATATCAACTCAGGTATTGCAGCTCTTGTAGTTTGCCTGATGCTCGGAAAACGTAGTCATGTCAAAAAGGGATTGGTAAGTGAACCTCATAACATTCCTCAGGTCGTTATTGGGGCTGGTTTATTATGGTTTGGCTGGTTTGGATTTAATGCAGGAAGTGGTTTAGCTGCTGATGGATTGGCTGCAAGTGCTTTCCTTGTTACACATATTGCATCTGCAATGGCTGCTTTCACATGGGCTTTGATTGATTGGAGAATGCATGGAAAACCATCAGTGGTTGGAATATGTACAGGTGCGGTTGCCGGACTGGTTGCTATAACACCAGCTTCCGGTTTTGTTGATACAACCGGTGCATTTTGCATTGGAATCATGGTCGGTATCATATGCTGGGTGATGGTAAATGTTGTAAAAAAGAAATTCGGGTACGATGATGCTTATGATGCATTTGGTGTACACGGCATAGGTGGTATTGTTGGTGCACTGGCTACCGGTTTATTTGCAACAGCTGCTGTTCAGGCTTCGAGCAAAGGAATGTTTTATGGGAATCCGATACAATTATGGATACAAACTAAAGCTGTTCTTGCAACCATTGTTTGGTCGGGAGGTGTAACAGCACTTATTTTCTGGGTTGTCAATAAAACTGTAGGTATTCGCGCTACAGAGGCAGAAGAAGATAAAGGCATGGATGATTCAGAATTTGGTGAAGATGCATATCGCATCAGTGCTGAATAGCTGAAATATTTTTTCGTTTTACTTTTAAAAGCATCAGAAATTCTGATGCTTTTTTTTTGTCATAAAAGAATGGATTTAGACATCTCAATGCTGACGGTAATGAATTCACATAATAATTTAAAACGTATAAATTTCAGTGTTTATTTCTATGTCAGTTTAAAACCGAATAGCGCTTTTCACATATTGCAATTCCATATTTTTTGAAGCTACATTCCGGGTTAAGTGAAATTGAAAAACTGTTCTAAATAACATTTCAATCAAACCAATCATAATACCCATCATTAGCATTTTTTCACGATCTTCAATTACAACAAAATACACCCGAAAAGTTTCTAAAATCTGTGTTTGAAATTAGATTTATCTCGAACTTTCAATAAGTGTAACACTTATTAAAAGTAGTGATTCACTGACTACATTTTCAGTATTCCGCTTTTATTTTTAAGTATTTTTGCTTGCAAAATTTCAGTAAGAATTTTACTACAATAGGGAAAAATCTTAGATTATGAAACGCAAATCACTTATTTTTATTTTTTCACTGACACTTTGTTTTTTAGGAACTTTTTGCATTCAGGCACAGGATAAAACTTCATCCAAAATTAATATTTCATCCGATTTTGTCAGCCGCTACATTTGGAGAGGGCTTGACTATGGTAAAGCGCCGAGTATTCAACCTACATTATCTTTTACCAAAGGCGGGCTCGAAATAGGTTCATGGGGGGCTTTCAACACCACCGGAAGTTATCACGAAGTGGATCTTTATGCAAAATATACTTTCAAAGGTATCTCAGCAATCTTCACTGATTATTTTGTCCACAATGAATCGAACTCTAATGATACCCGATATTTCGATTACAATGAATGGACAACCAACCACACATTTGAAGGATCATTGCAATACAAGGGACCTGATAAATTCCCAATCAGTCTTCTTGTAGGCACATATTTTTATGGAAACGACAGGAAAAACACACCGGATCTTGTTGACACATCAAAGACAGTTGTAAAGCAGAATTACTCTACTTATTTTGAATTAGGATACACTGTCAACTGCAAAGGAAAATCTTTTGATCTTTTCATGGGGTTGACACCTTCAGCAGGCGCTTACGGGAACACTTTCGGAGTTATCAATGCAGGTATCACATGTTATAAAACTATTCAGGTCACTGACAAGTTTTCAATTCCTGTAAAAGCTTCGTTAATTGCGAACCCGCAAGCAAGAAATCTCTATTTTGTGCTTGGAATTACTATCTGAAACCAAATAATTATTAACTTAAATTTTTAAAAAAAATGTTAGCAAATGTAATGTTAGATGTAAGTGCACTTGAACCCGGTTCAACCGGATTCATGATTCTCGCAGCCAGCCTTGTGATGCTTATGACACCGGGATTGGCATTCTTTTATGGTGGTTTAGCTACCAAACGAAACATTCTTGGAATTATGATCCAGAGTTTCGCTTCCCTCGGATGGACTACAGTGTTGTGGATCATCTTTGGTTATTCATTATGCTTCAGTGGCGGTGCCGGCGGCGTTATCGGAAACCTTGACAAAGCTTTTCTGCATGGAGTGACTCCTGATTCAATGTACACAAACGGGAAGATTCCAGAATTTGTTTTCATTGCTTACCAGATGATGTTTGCGATCATTACACCTGCTCTTATCACAGGGGCTTTTGTGAACCGCGTAAACTTCAAAGCTTACATGATTTTCTTAACAGCATGGCAGATCCTTGTTTATTATCCATTTGTCCACATGATATGGGGCGGCGGATTATTAGCACAATGGGGCGTTCTTGACTTTGCTGGTGGTATTGTTGTTCATGCAACAGCAGGTTTTGCAGCTCTTGCAGCCGTATTTTATGTTGGCGCCAGAACTGATAAAAACTCTACTCCCAACAGTATTCCTCTTGTTGCAATCGGAACAGGTTTACTGTGGTTTGGCTGGTACGGTTTCAATGCAGGAAGTGAAGTAGCTGTTGATAAAGTTACCACTCTTTCATTCTTAAATACCGACGTTGCAGCTTCATTTGCTACAATGACATGGTTATTCATTGAATGGACACGTGAAAAGAAGCCGAAATTTGTGGGGCTGCTAACGGGGTCTGTTGCGGGTCTTGCGACAATAACACCTTGTGCGGGATTTGTTCCTGTGTGGGCAGCACCAATTATAGGTATTGCTGCAGGGGCGACCTGTTATCTTGCTGTTCAATTCAAAAACAAAATGAAATGGGACGATGCTCTTGATGTATGGGGTGTTCACGGTGTTGGAGGAGTTTTAGGAACCATTCTTCTTGGAGTTTTTGCTTCCACAGCAGCAAATGCAGCAGGCGCTGATGGTTTGTGGTTTGGAGGAACAACATTCTTTGGGAAACAACTTATTGCAGTAACAGGAGCTTCAGTTTATGCTTTCCTGTTCACTTACCTGATGCTTATTATTATCAATGCAATTACCCCTGTCAGAATTTCGAAAGAAGTTGAAGCGCAAGGACTGGATGAAGGTTTGCATGGAGAACGTGCTTATGATGAAGGAGCACTGTAAAATACTTTTTGTTCTATAGTGAAAAAAGGCGTCAGTTTTATTGACGCCTTTTTTTATGCTATATATTAAAACAAAAAAATCAAGGTTTTGTTTGAGATCAATGATCTTATTTGCGGAAGAATGCTTACTGATTTTACACACCGGTATTTTTGCAGAAATACAATCCCGGAAAATTGATCATCACGAATAGTGCCTGGTTTGCAATTCAAATTTCCATGACTTATTTCGCCTATTGATGAAATATTGCCTTTGTAAAATTTATCTCCCATTTTTCATACTGAAAATTGAACCATTTTCAACAAATTATTATCGAGATAATATTTACAAATAAATTTCAAACGTATGTTAAATGAACAAAGCATGACAAAGCATTGTGTAACGTTTTGATTTACTATTAACAAACCTCAGCTTATTCACATGATTATAATATCAGTTAGCATCCGCTGCAAAATGCGGAGTATACTCCATAAAAAAAAGAGATACATTCGCAAAGTGCTGAGACATCTCTGCAGAACGCGGAGTGTGCTTTTTTTAACAAATGGATATTCGGGAACAAAAACAAAGGCGCCGGTATTTCGGCGCCTTCGATATTCACCATTCAATTACGTTCCTAAGAGAATTTTGTGAATTAGAAAAAAGATGAGTGTTTCTCAATCTTTTATTCCCCCTCTACCCTATTCGGATTATTCCTTTACAAACCTCTTTACTGCTATTCCATTTTCAGTTTTCACTTTCACCAGATATACTCCGCAGGGGTAAGCTGAAACATCAAGACTGGCTTTGCTATTATTCATCACAAAGTTTCCTGTCAACTGACCTTCGATATTTGAAATTTCGATGCTAGCATTTTGCGGGGCTTGGATGGTTATGTTGTTATTTGCTGGGTTTGGATACACTGAAACTTCAGTAGCTAAAGCTGAAACATCATTCACTCCGGTTGGAGAAGTCACATAAATTGAAATGATGGATTCAGGAGAATACTTGTAAAGCGTATCATAAGTGCAGTATGAAGAGCCGCAGCCATTGGCATCAGCTATTGTAAGGCATATATTGTACCATCCTGCCTGTGCATAAGTGTGGCTTGGATTTGGCCCCGATGAATAAGCTGATCCGTCACCCCAGTTCCATGAATAGGTAATAGGCGGCGTTCCGGTAGCCATATTGACTACATTCCACACATGCGGAGTGCCTGCAGGGCTCATTGAAAAATAAGCGCTGGTATTTGAGCAACTGCTTCCAACATTCACTGTGTTGGAATAAGAACAGGTAACACCCGATTGATTGGCTACAGTAAGATAAGCAGTATAAGTTCCCGGCGCTGCATAAGCCACGCTTACACCCTGGCTGTTCGAAGTGGACGGTGTTCCTCCGGGGAAACTCCAGCTCCAGCCAACAATGTCAGTTGATGACAGATCATAAAAATGAAGTGAGTTTACTGCCATTGTATCCGGGTAATAAGAGAAAAGGGCATTGCATGGCAATAATGCTGCATTGTTGATGGTGATTGTGTCGCAAACTGTTTTATAACAGCCCATATTGTCGCCACGATAAGTGAGGCAAACAGAATAGGTTCCGTTGTACAAATAAGTATGTGTTGCATTTTGAGAATTGGAAGTGGTGCCGTCGCCAAAACTCCAGTAGTAGGGATTGGTCAGTGTTGATCCCGAACAATAACTTGTGAAGCTAGCAGTGTTGCCATTTAAGTTTTTATTGAATGTAACATTGAGCAATGATGCGCACGGTATAGCGCTTATTGTGTCGCAATAAGTGCAAACGGCGCCAGTATTTGTTGTTGTTGTCAGACAAACATAATAGATGCCTGCGGTTGCATATTGATGTTCAGTGCTGTTGCCCGATGTGCTGTCGTAGCTGCCATCGCCAAAATTCCAAAGCCATTTAGAGCCATAATATGGCAGCATGCTGTTTTGAAAACGTATCGGGAAAGTTGATGAAGTGTCAACAAAATAAGTAAATGCGGCATTGCAAGGATAAGGTGCCCCTGCTGTTATTGTAATGGAATCACAAAACGTACTGTGGCATGTTGAAGGATTGGTATCAGATATGGTCATGCAAACATTGTACTTGCCGGCATAAGGATAATAATTACGTAACGGGCTTGGAATATTATTCATCCATGAACCACCATAACCATCGCCAAAGTCAATCGTGTAATTGACCGGCCCGCTATGTGTGGAAGCGTCATAGATTAATACTGTGTCGCCACTAACAGTAAATGTAAATCCTGCCTGGCATTGTGCATTTGCAAAGCTGACGAAGCTAATAAATGCAACAGATAATAAAAGTTTTTTCATATTTTACGTTTTTTGTACGTTCAAAAGTAAACAATTTTAAGAAAAAAGTAAGATAATAGTTTGTTAAAAATCAGGCAATACGAATGAAGGATACATTAATCCTTTTCAATACCCGTGTATTAATTTTAAAGTTTAACAACTCACAGGAAAGAATAAAAATCTACTTTGATAATAATGGAGTAAGTTTTGCAAGCGGTAAAATTTCTTAACAACTTAATGAAAGCAGAAAGTTGATTTTATGCTTCAAAAGTAATTCAGCATGTTATAGTGTAAACCACTGAAGAAAAGCAGAAACATACAATTTCAAAAAAACAAACGAATAACGACAATCAGCAACTCATTTCTTTCTTAAAATCCATAATCCTACAAAAGTTAAAAACCCATTTAAAATAAGCAATTCAAAGCCGAATTTGTATCCGTTGAAAAGAGTCTCAGAATAAGTGCTGAGAATGAAACATAAGGTTGGCGAGAGAAGCGCAACTATCCAAACATAGCGGTCGTGAACAGCGAATTTGGTGAATAATCCAAAAGTAAATAATCCAAGCAAAGGTCCGTAAGTATATCCGGCTGCTGTGTAAATAGCATTGATCACAGCTTCGTTGTTCAGCGCACGAAAGATCATAATGACTATGAGAAGCGTCGTCGCAAAACCAATGTGAACCATGTAACGCACCTTTTTTTTCTGCTTTTCATCCAGTTTGCTTTTGTCTTTGAACCCTAGAAAATCCACACAAAATGAAGTGGTGAGCGCCGTCAATGCACCATCAGCACTGGGATAGGCAGCAGAAACAAGTCCGACCATGAATATCAGCCCTGCCAAAGGGCTCAAATAATTGAAAGCGATTATAGGGAAAAGGTTGTCAGTTTTTGCAGGAACAGGAATGTTTTTAGAAGAGGCGTACATGTAAAGCACAGCGCCAAGTGTGAGGAACAGCAGGTTTACTACAACCAGAATTCCGCTAAAAACAAACATGTTTTTCTGTGCTTCTTTCAGGTTGCGGCAACTGATATTTTTTTGCATCATCTCCTGATCAAGGCCTGTCATTACAATGGAAATAAAAGCGCCGCTTAAAAATTGTTTAAGGAAAAAATTCTTGCTGTGCCAGTCGGTTTCGATAATTCTGGTATAGCCGGCAGCCTGTATCTTTGAAAAGATATCTCCCAATCCAAGTCCGAGTTCTTTTGAAATAAAATAGATTGAAAACACCACTCCAAGCAACATGAAAGTGGTTTGTAAAGTGTCGGTCCAAATGATGGTTTTCACTCCGCCTTCGAAAGTATAAAGAACAATAAGGGTAATAAAAACAGCCACCACAAGTCCAAAGGGAATACCCCAATGATCAAATACGAAAACCTGCAGAACATTTACGACAAGAAACATGCGGAAAGAAGCACCTACAATGCGCGACAGAAGAAAATAAAAAGCCCCAGTTTTGTACGACCAGAAACCGAAACGCTGATTGAGGTATGCATAAATGGATGTAAGGTTGAGCCTGTAGTAAAGCGGAAGAAGTATGGTCGCTATGACAGTGTAGCCAACAAGAAAACCTGCAACAATGCCAAGGTAAGTGAACTGCTGCGTGCCTACCAATCCCGGTACAGACATAAAAGTAACACCCGACAATGAAGCCCCAATCATGCCGTATGCCACAATATACCACCGTGAAGATTTATTACCTACATAATACGAATCGTTGTTGGCCTTGCGCGATGTAAGCCATGTTACAAAGAACAACATGATGGTGTAGGCTATGAAGCAAAAGAGGATGTATTTTGGTTCCATTGCAAAATCTTAGCTGCAAAAATAGAAATTAATTGCTTGGGTTTCTTACCATATTTATATATCTTTGCACAGTAAAAGAACAAAAAATCATGGAACTCTTTATTGAACTTAAAAAAGGCGCTGATACAAGGAAAATAATGCGCTACCTTGGCAAAGCAGAAGAGGTAGAAAAAGTATATTTAATGTCAGACAGTGGCAAAAAAGTAATTGATGTCCGCAATAAAGAATTCTTAAACTCATTGGCTATTGTGGGAGCAGAAACAATCACCCGTGTTTTGCCAAAAGAGGAATCACCAATTTTTTAGTCTATGTCAATTCATCAGCGCGAAATCGTTGAAGTAAATTTCCCTTTACCGGATGGTACTTTCGAACCCCATCCTGCAATAATTTTATCAAATAATGATATTATTGCGGAGGAAGAAGCTTTTGTTTGTGTAATGATTACAAGTCATAATTTTAATGATGAATACACATACAGACTCAAGGATGAAATGCTATCAAGGCAATTGAAAAAACCTTGTCAGGTGCGATGCCATCTGATAACTATAGTACAAATCAAACATATCATTGGCAGATATGGAATGATCAAACAAAATAATTTTGAAGAAATAATCAGACAAATAAATAGCAATCTGTTAAGAGTCAATCTGCGCTAAAAACGATTTCAAACTGCAATAACGATTATCCATAACGACAAGAATATTTACAGTATTTTTGCCAGTCAAATAATATCTGCTGTGTATAATTTTCCATCAAAACTTTTAGAGAATGCAATTAATGAACTTTCCAAGCTTCCCGGCATTGGGCGGAAGACTGCCTTAAGATTTATTCTTCATTTGCTCAAACAGGATTCTGCCATTGCTGATGCCCTTGGAGAATCAATTATTAAATTGCGAAAAGAGATCAATTATTGCAAACTTTGTCACAACATTTCCGACAGTGAAATTTGTCTGATTTGCAGCAACCCTCAGCGTGATCAGGGCATCGTGTGTGTTGTGGAAGATGTGCGTGATGTGATGGCTATTGAAAACACCGGTTTATACAAAGGAGTTTATCATGTTCTGGGAGGTATCATTTCGCCAATGGAAGGTGTCGGCCCCGGTGATCTTAATTTTGATTCATTGATCGGGAAAGCTGCAAAAGGCGAAATTAAAGAAATTATCATGGCCCTCAGTGCAACGATGGAAGGCGATACTACAAACTTCTATCTCTATAAAAGACTAAAAGAATTTCAAATAACAATCTCCACTATTGCAAGAGGTATTTCCATTGGCGATGAATTGGAATATGCTGATGAGATCACACTGGGAAGATCCATTATGAACAGAACACCTTATGAGAATATGCTGAAAGGATAGTGCGTTTGTTGTTTGTTGTTCGTTGTTAGATGTTATGATGCGGAGTGCTAATAACCACTAACAACTAACCACTAACTTCAATACTTCAGTTTTATCTCAATCAGTTTTTTAATATCCTCAATCAAATCTTTATTTTTCACATCCACCCTGATGCCGCGGCCTTCCGCATAGACTTTCGCTGATCGGATGATATTGAGAATTTCTTCTGAAAGACTACTCCCGAGCGCTTCTTTGGTGGCTTTTTCTCCAAACACAAACGATGCTTTGAAAAAACCATCACAAGGTGTCATGTAAATGATCGCACGCTTGCTGTCTCTTAAACGAAAACCCCATCCGTAATTCGTTCCTGAATAGTGCCATTCTTTGGTTGCAGCAGGATAGTGTTTAAGAACAACGTCTATTAATTTATTCCAGAGTTTGAAGTTTTCTTTTAATACTCCGGCAAGTTCACTATTTCCCGGGGCTTTGGATTTATCTTCAAATATACTTAGAGCCATGAAGAAGTTTGTGGTTAGTGGTTAGTGGTTAGTGGTTAGTGGTTAGTGGTTAGTGGTTAGTGGTTAGTGGTTAGTGGTTAGTGGTTTGTTCAGAGAGTACTCATTTCAGCTAAAACCTGCGCTGATGTAGCCTGTGTCATTTGAAGTGGTATTACCATTCCGTTTGCGACATTGTAATTTTGTTTGAAAAAATACATTTGTCCACCCGAATCCATTGCAAGTGCAAAAACAGTTATAGGCTCCCCAGAAGGAAGATTATGTGCCGCCAGTGAATTTACCTTTATAAATGAATGGCGATTGTTGAACACAATGTAAACATCAATGTAATTCGTGTTGGTGCCGGCTGAAGTGAAAGTCATGCTTGCATTTGAATAGGGAGCAAGGTGGCCAATATCAACCCAGCCAAGTTTGGTGATCTTCATGGAATATCCACTGCCTTTCACTCCGATGTGCGTGACAGTATCATTGGAGAACAGGTAATCAGTTTGTGTAACGTTGATGTTCCAGTCGTTCGTTGTTCCGTTTGTGAAACCATAATAAACATTCATACTTGAGTCAGGAGTAGAAGATGGCGCCCATAAAGGCAATCCGCAATTATCTTTCAGCACAAGTGTGTTGGTATCTTTGAATGCAGTTACTTTTAATTCTCCTGCATCTTTAAGAATTTTTGACTGAGCAACATTTGGCAGCCTTGACAGTATCATGTCTTTTAGGCTGTATGCTTCAATCAGCTTCAGATAAAAAGGGTAATAAATATCCTGGTGCGTGCTCTTCAACATAAAAATTGTTTTGGGAACACCCCATATTTTAGTGCCATGCATGGCAGTTATTGTATCCCCACCCAGCGAATCAATGACGAAAGTTTGTTCAGGTGGTGCATTGAGTGTGTAGAAAGCATCAGTGGGTGCATAGGAAGTTTCCACCTGTTTTGCAATTCTGTCTTTGGAACATGAAGTAAAATAAGCCAGAATAACGATGGCCATCAACGGCAAAAATGTTTTAATTCTTTTCCTTGTTTTCATAGCTTTTGTGGTTTTAAATTATCGTCAACAATTACGTTTGTAAAACTGTCTTCTTCATAAATTATTATCTGAATATCCTCACTTACTAGAACAGTATAAATCTCTTTTTGAATTTCGGGCAGGTTTTTTCACTTGCTTTTTTAGATCTGAAACAACTCCAGTTAAACAGTATTCCGGCCCCCAGTGAACCTTCTTTCCATTTGGTATCATACCTGTATTCAATATAAGGCCGAAAACATCTGACACAAAAAATTATTCCTGCACCACCTTCAAAAACAAAATTGTTTTTCTGTGCTTTTGGATTGTAATAAAAGTCATAACTGTTCATCCAGTTATTGTAGTATCCTCCAACATAAGCGTAAGGTTGAACATTGTGTTTTTTATTGATCTTTATGCCTGCATCAGTACCAAGATAGTATTCGTGAATTCTATTAAAAACAGGAAAATCAGAAAATCTGGGAGAAATAAAGATGTCTTTGTAAACAGGTATTCTTGCCCTGATGTCCCATGCAGCGCCTTTGGTTTGAAAATTATACAAGCCCCCAAAACCATAATAAACTTTTCCGCTTCTTTGTCCGAAAGCAAAAACACTTATCAAAAGGGGAAAAAATAAAATTGCTCTTTTAATAAGGTTACGATATTTCAGCCCTAACAGAATATTCTGAAGCATAAAAAAATTGCTGCATTTAAGTTCAAACAAAAGTAAGCAAAATATGGCAAATTGAATTAATTTCAAATTAGATTTTGGCTATAACATGGAAATTAGTAATTTTGACAAATCAAGTTCATAAAATTTTTACCAGCTTAATGCATCGTGTTTCATCTCATAAAAGTTTTGGCTGTAAGATTTTTCTCACATTTCTTATAGTGTTTTCCGCCATTATATTATTCCCGGGAAATAAAATATTTGCACAGACAAAAATTTGGGAAGATAGTTTTAATGGTGGTGTTACTACAGGAGGTTATTCTCCCGATTATCAAAATGGGGGAAAAGGAACTTTCGAAATAAAAATTGAAAAAGGCAGCACTATCCGCAAAGCATTTTTAATGGCCGGCAGGTTTGGCGATGCAAAACCTCTGACTGTTACCATGAATGACAAGATCTACGTTTTCGACAACAACAATGTTGCAACACCGGTCTTCCAGTCAACTGTCTATGGCGGCCCTTCAGCAGTACATGTGCTGGATGTTACTTCCAATATTGACCCCAAAGATTCAGTTTACACACTTGATGTCCCCAACCAGGGAGGCCCTACAAACCGCTTCAATGATTTCTATCTTTTCGTTGCTTATAACAATAAAAGTCTGAAGAAAGTGAATGCAGCCATTTTTCTTCGGACATGGAACGTTTCGGCACAAGACAAATTCGTTTTAAATTTACTTGTACCGACACGTAAAAGCGCCGACATTTCTGTTTCGTTGTATTGTGGTTATATCTGCCACATGCAGGGCGACGGTGAATTTGTTTTCATGAATGGAGAAAACCTTGGTCAGATCGGAGGCCACGACAGCAATTCCGGCTATTGCGGAGGGCCTATCGGTAGTTTCTATTACAAGGATAACAAGATGTACGCACTCGAAGATGACAATGTTGATAAAAGAGTGAACGGATCAGATGCCCTGATAAATGCTAAAAGTCTGCTTAAAGACAAGTGCAAAACATTTAATTTGGATTTTGAAGTTGACAAATCTGTTTATGGCGAACATGAAACCAATACGATCTGGGGGGTCATCGTTGCCTATGGCGCTGATGAATGCAAGCCCCCGAATGCGGCGGTTACAGGTGATCAGCAGATTTGTAAAGGATCTTCAGTCAAACTTACCGCATCAGGCGGCAGCAGGTATTTGTGGAGCAATGGTGAACGAATGGCAACCATTGAAGTTAAACCTGAAATTACCACACAATATTTTGTTACAATTACCGAAGCCGGTTGCTCAGCAAAAGATTCCGTTACTGTAAACGTCTTCAATACAACAGATGTATCCAATGCCAAAGACACTACGATAACTTCAGGAACTACGGCCACATTGAATGCCGCCGGAGGAAGTACATTTAAATGGTCAACAGGAGAAGTCACACAAAGCATCATTGTCGAACCACAAAGAACAACCACATATACGGTAACAATTTCTTCAGGTGATTGTAATGCGACAGAAAGGATAAGAGTGAATGTTGCAAGAAAAATTAAAGCCTACGCGGGTAAAGACACAGCCATTTGCATAGGTTCTGAGATAGAACTGAAGGCTATGGGTGGTGAAAATTATCTGTGGTCAAACGGAGCAACAACACAAAGCATTAAAGTTGCACCGGCCGTTAGTACAACTTACACAGTAACGGTTTCAACAGATATGAACAGCGCCACTGACGAGGTACACGTGAGTGTTATTGACCTGTCAAAAGCGCATGCAGGAAACGATACAACCATCTGTGCAGGATCGGCGGTTTATCTTAAAGCATACGGAGGATATCATTACAGGTGGTCGGATGGTGAATCATTGCAGACTATTGAAGTAAGGCCGAAAAACACTACTACTTATACCGTAACGATTACTTCTGTCAATTGTTTTATTACTGAAAAAGTACAGGTAAATGTAAAGCCGGTGCCGGCAATTGATGCGGGCAATGATATCACTGTGCTTTCGGATTCTTCGGCTGTAATAAATCTGAAGGGACCTGATGGGAAATACAAATGGATGCCCGAAAGCGGGTTGAGTTGCCTTGATTGTAAAAACCCCACAGTTACTCCTGATTCAACAATTACTTACACTGTAATTTATTTTGCGGATAATGGCTGTAAAGCTTATGACACCATTACAATCCGGTCGAAAGAACATCATGCCTACTATATCACCAACCCTTTTACTCCAAATAACGATGGGCAAAATGATCTGTTCATGGTAAGCCTCAGGCGCGGAAAATTGCTTAACTACAGCATTTATGACAAGCAGGAAAGATTGGTTTTTAAATCAACCGACGACAATTACGGGTGGGACGGGAAATTTAAAGGAGAGAATATGCCTTCAGGTGTCTATATCTATTACCTCAATTACACGGACGAACAAGGCAGGACGGTGCATAAAACAGGGACGTTCCATTTGATACGATGATGTCAATAGTCATTGGTCATTGGTCATTAGTCATTAGTCAATTCGGCTTTTTCAAATCTTAAATCAAAAATCTTAAATCTTAAATGGACATTAGTCAATTCGGCTTTACTGCCTATCTCCTTCGGCCAAGTTGAAGAGTTCTTATAGATTTACACGGTAACAAAGAAGATCTTTACATTGAGAATTTTTAGAAACTTTGAAATGTTGAGAGGCGAAGATGGAAAATGCTCTGTAGGAGCAATATCTTTGTAACAAAAAGTAAAGAGAGCAATGAAGCAGCGTAGCTGCGATATAAAAACCAGAAAGAGATTAAAATATGAAAGATGTCACAGCTACGCTGTTTTTGCTTCCTCCTGCAACCGTTTATTACAAAGATTTTGCAACTACGTTGCAGGAAAAAACTGAATATCATTCCTGAATTTTTGATGCGGAATTTTAAAATGCTTATAATAAAAAAACGAACTTGATTAAAGGAGATAGGCAATAAATATAAAAAAGGAGAAGACTGAAAAGCCTTAAACCCGTTGGAAAAATTCCTACGGGTTGAAAAGAGTAGAGAAAAATATTAATTGATTAACTAAAATAAAGGAGAACCAAAAATGAAAATGAAAAACAAATTTTTATTGACGACAATTGCAATTACAATTATTGCAATGAATTCATTTGCCCAGGTGACAGGAACATTAACTGATTCACGAGACTGGAAAGTTTACAAAACGGTAACTATCGGCACCCAAACCTGGATGGCCGAAAACCTTGCTTACAAAGCAAGCAGTGGATGTTGGGCATATAACGACTCAATAAAATATGTTTCAACTTATGGGTATCTATATAACTGGGCAACTGCAAAAACAGTCTGCCCATCAGGTTGGCATTTGCCCACCGATGCCGAATGGACAACATTAACAACTTATTTAGGTGGTGAAATGGTTGCCGGAGCTAAGTTAAAATCAACTACAAACTGGACAAGTAATTACGGAACAAGCAATAGCAGCGGTTTTTCAGCCCTTGGGGGCGGTTATCGTAATTACAAAGGTGCATTCGTTGGCATCGGAACCGACGGCGACTATTGGAGTTCATCAGAGAGAAGTACAGCAAGTGGCGCCTGGGCCCGGACAATGAACTATAATGCCATCAATATATATAGAGGCGACTACGACAAGGTTAATGGTTATTCTGTACGCTGTTTAAAGGATTAAAAGACTATTTGACTGTTTCACAACGACCCTGCTGTGGTAGTTTTTTTTTAAGTAATAAAACATAAAAGTGGAGTACAGTAACCTATTAACCCCATAGACCTTCCGCATGTATAGGATTCAGGGCAACGGATAAAAAAACGGGGTAGGACTAAAAGCTATTAAAGAGTAGAGAAAAATAACAATTGTTTAATTAAATAAAGGAGAACCAAAAATGAAAATTAAAAATTTACTTTTTGCAACAAGTATTGCAATTTTTGCCATTGGATTTGGGTCGTTAAATTCCTCAGCCCAAACATCAGTACCCGGAGGAACAGTAAGCGGTCATTGGACAACAGGAGGGTCTCCTTACAATATTATGGGAAGCATTAATATCCCCAGCGGTTCAACACTTATAATTGATCCCGGAGTAAGTGTTGTCTTCCAAACATCTCTGAAATTAAAAATGATTGTAAGTGGACAAGTGTTAGCAGTAGGAACTGCCTCTCAAAACATCTATATTACTGCTTCTGATGTTACGAATGGCTTTGGAGGAATTCGTTTTAACACACTTGCTTCAAGCAACGACACTTCCAAATTTATTTATTGTAATATACAATACGGTAAGGACAATGCTTCTCCTTACGACAATGGAGGTGCATTTTATTTTTACAAATGGAATAAAGCCATTATCTCTCATTGCACCATAGAAAATTGTACTGCATCGGGCGGTACTAGCAATGATGGCGCTGATGGCGGAGCAATTTATTGCAGCGCCTGCAGTCCCATAATTACATACAACCTTTTATCTAATAACACCAGTATAGGTAATTGGTATTATGGTGGAGGTGCTATTTATTTGGAAAATGATACAAATGCTGTGATTTCGCATAATACTATTGTTTATAATTCTGCTACAGTTGGCGGTGGTATTTATTGTGTAAATGTTATGAATGCACAATTCACTTACAATACTATTTCTAACAATTCTATCAATAATGGATATGCAGCCGGAGGAGGAGGTGGTGGAATTAATTGTAGCAGTGGCACTGTCACTATTTCAAATAATACAATTTCTAAAAATAACGCTACCATGTATGATAGTGATGGAGGCGGTGGAATAGTATGCACCGGAGGCTCAATCACAATTTCAAATAATATAATTTCAAACAACTATACAAATACAGATGGCGGAGGTATCTCCCTTTTTACATGTACAAATGCTTCCATTTCTCATAATGTTATTTCAGGTAACCGAGCTCGCAATGGTGGAGGTATCGGGTGCAGCCCATACGGTCAAATTAGCACTATTGATAACAATATCTTCACCAATAACTCAGCCATTACAGGTACTGGTTTGGGCGGTGGCATTTATCTGGATGGATATAATGGTGGCAATGCTCCTTCTATTACCAATGTTACTTTTGCAAACAACAAAGCAATTAATGGTGGCGCTGTGTATTGTTTTAATAATTGCAACCCAACTTTTTTTAATTGTATTTTCTGGGGAGATTCGGCTACTACACTTGGTTCACAAGTGCTTTTATACGATGAGCCAAGCGATCCTAATATTTATAATTGCGATGTGCAGGGAGGGCAAGTATCAATTAATCCAAATGGAAATTTTTACACAGGCATCTACAATAATAACATCAATGCGAATCCTTTATTTGTGGCTCCTTCCACAGGAACTGATTCAACAAACTATTATGGTGTGTATAACTGGACTTTGCAGGCAGCTTCTACTTGCATAAATACTGGTGACCCTATTGGTTCATATCCCTTTACTTATCCAGCTACTGATTTAGCAGGTGCAGCACGTGTTTTTGGAGGAAATATTGATATGGGAGCTTATGAATACCATCATGTAAGCGTTACTGCTTCACATACTGACCTTGCCTGTCATGGAGGAAATAATGCAACTGCAACAGCCAACCCTGCAGGATATGTACCCACATGCACCTATCTTTGGTCGAATGGGCAAACCACGCAAACTGCAACGGGACTTTCGGCAACCACATATACAGTCACGGTTACTGATGGATCGAGCGCTACAGCAAGTACAACCGTAACCATTTCGCAGCCTGCTGCAATAATTGCTAATGCAGGAGTAAATGATACCATTTGTTTTGGAGGCAATACTTCAATTGGAGGCTCGCCAACTGCATCGGGTGGAACAGGCACGCTAACTTATGCATGGAGCAATTCAACAAGCCTTAGTTCTTCAATCATTGCAAATCCAATAGCAACACCTGCTTCAACAACTACATATACAGTAACTGTTACCGATGGCAATAGTTGTGCAGTTACGGCTTCAGTAATTATTACCGTGATCGCTCACACCGGCACCGCTGCAACACCAAGTGGTACGACAACATTATGTCAGGGCAGCCCCAATACCACTTACACAACCGCAGGCGCAAGCGCTGCAACAGCATACCATTGGAGTATTGCTCCGCCAACTGCAGGTACAATCAGTGGCACAGGTGTAACAGGAACAGTAACATGGAACCCTGCATTTTCAGGTCCGGCACAAATATCGGTGAATGGCAGCAATTCATGCAGTGGTGGGGTAGCATCAAATCAGTTAACAGTAACAGTTAATCCATTGCCGACAGTATCTATTAACAGCATTCCGGCTTTTATTGAATACAACTCAACACCTTTGGCACTTACAGGCAATCCAAGCGGAGGCACCTTTACAGGTACTGGAGTTACAGCAAACACTTTTCATCCTGCTGTTGCAGGTTTGGGCACTCATCACATTTCATACAGTTATACCGACAACAATTCTTGCAGCAATTCATCTGTTGTAGCAACCATCGTATATGATACAACCGGTGTACTATGCACAAGCTATGACACAGTTTACCATTACATCAGTGTTACCGATACATTAGTAATCAATGCTGTATTAACGGGAATCAGTCCGCCAAACAATGTTAACACTATTAAGATTTATCCTAATCCTGCCAATACCTATATTACTATCAACACCGGCAACTACAGTTCAATGAGTGGCTATACTTTGAAAATTAATAATGCTTTAGGGCAAACTGTATTTCAGTCATCAATCAACCAACAATTGTTCAATATAAATCTATCAACGTGGACTGGCATAGGCACTTATTTTGTTTACATCTTAGACCCACTTCTTAATACAATTGATGTTAAGAAAATTGTTCTACAATAACTTACAAAGATACGTAGAGAGCTAAAAATCACGGAAAAATTCTTCCTAGGAAAACATGGAAGAATTTTTCTGTTTAACATGCATTGAAGAAAAGAAAATCAAAACAGACAATAAATAAATGGTAAATTAACCTTTAATTGGAGAACCATGAAAAAGAAAACCAGACTTTGGATTTATCCAATAATTATAATTAGTACTCTATTAATGCTTGCAAACAGTTGCAAGAAAGACAATAATAATCAGAACAATAACAATAATAACAACAATAACAATAATAACAATAACAACACCAAGGTATTGAAATTTCTGAATATTATGAATGCAAAAAGTTTACTTATTGTGAATTCAAGTGGTAAGAAAAAAGGCAAAGGAGTGAACGATGATTCTTGCAATGTATTGTTTAAGGTTACTGCTGATGGATATGTTGTGGAAGTACCCTGTATTGATCAAAATGGCGATACCGTAACAAGTGATTTTGCCCCAACAGGTATATGTAATTTGTCAGATAATTATCTCACAGTTACTTTTCTGAACTATGGAACCTATCTTGTAAGGAAATCAGATGGTGCAGTGTTTAAAGGAAGTAAATTACCCGTCTCAGTCACTGACCCCACAATGATACAGCAGGATAGTGCTGGAAACATTTATTACGTTTACAATCAGGAAGTCGAAAAATTAAATGTAACCGACCCAAACAACCTTACTGTTTCAACATTTTCCGCTTCAGGGGATCAGGTTTATTCGTTTATCGTTGACAAATTTGGTAATATGGTATATGATGCAAGATACCGTCATGCTTCGGGTGGATTTGAGGATATTCATAATCACGATGCACATTGGTGGTCTGATGTTGATAATGATTCAATATACGGCAGGAATGAGTCTCCACTAATACATATTTGTCGAATTATTCCATCATCTCCTTTAGGATTTGAAAACTATGGAGCAACCACTTTTGAACTTAATTGTTCAGTGCAAGAAGTGAAAATAAAAAGCAAGAATAAAGTAGTGGGTTATGGTTGCGATTATGTCTATGAATTGTATAATCCGCAAGGAGTTGTTAGCAAACTGCCATATTCATATTTTAATGTAACTGCCATTAATAAACTTGCCTCTTCACTCAACTTCTATTATATCGTTGGAACAAATGCTGCTTTTCAGTCAGTAATATTAAAGGTTGACCCGAATGGTCACACTTATACCAATCTAATAACAACAGGTGACTACGATATTTATAATGTTGTGGTAAGCAGTGCGGATGAAGTCCAGTTTTATGCTTTAAGAATGAGTGATGGAAAGCGGGTTCTTGCGAAAATAGATAATGCAGGTAATATAACCATTCTGCTTGTTTTAGATGGAAGCACAGTTACAGTATTGCAACAAATAAATTAAATCTCAGCTGTCATAAAACAAATGAACACACGGTTTCAATCAGATGCTAAAAGACGTTTGTTTTCAGTGATGGATCTTAATTGGGCTCGTTTCTCTATGTTGGCGCTCATCTACTGATGAGTGACTTCAAACAATATTCATTCAAAAAAAATGTTCCACCCCTCAAAAGATGGAACATTTTTTCTAATTTCCAATTACTAATTTCTCTTACAACATCCCCAATTCCAGCTTAGCTTCATCGCTCATCAAATCGGGGTTCCAGGGAGGGTCGAAAGTCATGATGATCTCAACATCCGAAATGCCTTCAATTTCTTTCACCTTATCATGAACTTCCACAGGCAACGATTCCGCTTCCGGACAATTGGGCGCTGTAACGGTCATGGTTATATGCGCCACTTTCTGCTCGTCAATGCTGATGTTATAGATCAAACCCAAAGCATAAATGCTTACAGGTATTTCAGGATCATAAATGGTTTTTATCGCATCCACGATCTTGCCTTCCAATTCGAGGAGATTATTTTTTTCTGACATAATTTCTATTTAATGTCATTGGTCATTTGTCATTAGTCATTGCGCTGACCATTGACCAATGACCAATGACCAATGACTATTGACTAATGACTATTGACTATTGACTCATTTTTGTTTTAAACGCAAGTGCATAAAGTTTCATTTGCTTATACATTGAAGTAAGTCCGTTGGAGCGGGTAGGAGAGAGGTGGTCACGCAGACCTATCTTATCAATAAACTCAAGTTTGGCATTGATAATATCGTCGGGTGTTTGCCCCGAAAGCGTACGTATCAGCAGACCTACTATACCTTTAGTAATGATTGCATCGCTGTCGGCTTTGAAAATAATTTTATCTCCTTCCATCTCGGCATGCAGCCATACCTGCGACTGGCAACCGGTAATTAAATAATTATTTGTCTTGTAAGCGGGGTCAATCAATGGCAGCGATTTTCCCAACTCTATCAGATAATCATATTTGTCAATCCACTCATAGAAGTGCTCAAACTCGTTAATTATTTCCTGTTCTATTTCTTCAATCTTCATATTCTTCTTCTTTTGCCTCTAAGGCGCAAAGTCTCAAAGATACACTAAGAATTTTTAATTGTTTTATCGCTTTGCGAAAATTTGCGTCTTAACGTCTTTGCGGCTATTTTAATTTTTCTATTTTCTATTATCTATCTTCTATATTACTCAAGCATCGCTTTCGCTTTCTTCACTCCTTCAACCAGCACATCAATTTCCTCCATGGTGTTGTACATGGCAAATGAAGCACGCACCGTTCCCGGAATATCATATCTGTCCATCACCGGTTGTGCACAATGATGCCCTGTTCTCACAGCAATTCCAAGCTTATCGAGGATGGTTCCCAAATCATAAGGATGTATCTTGCCCACAAGAAATGAAATAACTCCCGCTTTTATTCCGGCGTTGCCAATGATTCGCAAACCCTGAATTTCCAATAGTTTTTTTGTTGCATAATCAAGCAGTGAACTTTCGTACTGATGAATATTTTCCATGCCGTAACCCGCTATGTACTTGATTGCACTTGCCAGTCCCAGCACATCGCCCACATTGGGAGTGCCTGCTTCAAATTTATAAGGAAGTTCGTTGTAAGTTGTCTTTTCAAAAGTCACCTCTTTAATCATCTCTCCGCCGCCCTGGTAAGGAGGCAGTTCTTCGAGCCACTTTTCTTTTCCATAAAGAACACCAACGCCCATAGGAGCATACATTTTGTGACCGGAGAAACAATAAAAATCACAATCCATTTCCTGCACATCAATGCCCTGATGAGGCACTGCCTGAGCGCCATCTATCAGCACAGGAATATTTCTTTTGTGAGCAATTTCAATAAATTCTTTCACAGGATTCACCGTTCCCAGCGAATTTGAGATATGCGCAATGGCAATTAATTTTGTCTTTTCATTCAAAAGTTTTTCGAATTCCTCTGTGATGATTTCGCCATTTTCATTGATAGGAATTACCCTCAAAATAGCCTGCCTGTCCTCACATGCGATCTGCCACGGAACAATGTTGGAATGATGTTCCAGTGCGGAAATAATTATTTCATCACCCGGTTTAATAAATTTTTTCCCGAATGAAGAAGCGATAAGATTTATTGATTCTGTAGTCCCCCGTGTAAATATGATCTCACGCGAATGAGCGGCATGAATAAAACTCTGAACAAGACAACGTGCATCTTCATAAGCAACGGTTGCCTGCTGACTCAGGTAATGAACTCCACGGTGAATATTGGCATTTTGTTTACTGTAATATTCAACCAAAGTTTCAATAACCACTTTGGGTTTTTGTGTAGTCGCCGCATTATCGAGATAGACAAGAGGACGCTTATACACCAGTTGATGTAGTGCGGGAAAGTCTTCGCGGATATGATTGATGTCAATTATCACTTTGGTAATTATTAAATTTTGCTCAGATCAATATTGAAAACAATAGGTTCTTCATTCATGCAATGCAGTACACACTGATCGCAAATGGAAAGCTCGCCTTTCAAGCGTTTGTTGACCATCTGGCATATCTTTTCACGCAATGCATCAATTGAAATCTTGGTGATCACCTCGTCGGCAAATGCATACATCAGCAGCATTCTAGCACTTTCTTCACTGATCCCGCGTGAACGCATATAAAACATGGATTCGGGATCCAGTTGCCCAACAGTGGCGCCATGACTGCACTTCACATCATCGGCATAAATTTCCAGGTGAGGCTTGGTGTTGATGGTGGCATCATCAGTAAGCAGTATGTTGCGGTTTGTTTGAAATGCATTTGTCTTCTGGGCATCTTTTCTTACAAGTATTTTTCCGCTAAACACAGCTTTTGCTTTGTTGTCAACAACACCTTTGAACAATTCACGGCTGGTACAGCCGGGTTTGATGTGATCAACAAAAGTATGGTTGTCCACCAATTGATTTTTATCAACAAGATAAATCCCATACAAATTGGATTCGCAACCTTCGCCGTTGATCGCAATGTTCAGATTGTTCCTGATAAGACCGCCATTCAATGTAATAGTATTTGTAGAGACAGTACTGTTGCTTTCCTGATGGAAATACGTTGTAGCGATCATTGCTGAATGATTGTTGTTGTTTTGCATTTTATAATGATCAACGGATGCATCTTCATCAACAAATATTTCTGTCAGCGAATTGGTGAATGTGGGGACATTTGAAAAAATATCATCACAATGCACAAGTGTGAGTTTGCTGCCTTTTCCGGCAATGACAAGGTTTCTTGGCTGTACGAGCACACTTTCCTGTGTGTTCAGAATATTGATGATCTGAATGGGCTTGTCAACCTGAACATGATCGGGAACATAAATGAATATCCCGTCCTGTGCAAAAGCTGTATTCAATGCATTGAAAGCGTCATTTTCCGTATCTGCATAACTGGCAAAATGTTTTTTTACAAGCTCAGGAAATTGAACAAGTGCATGAGAAAGGCTGCCAATAATTGTTCCGTTAGGCAAGGTGGTAAGAGGAGAATTCTTGTACATAAACCATCCGTTAAGCAGGACGGCGGTGTAAGTATCCAGATCCCTTACTTCGCAGCGGAAGAATTTTTCAACATCCACATGTGCATCCCTGTTTTCCATGATCAGAGAATAATCTGTTTTTAAAAATTCAGCAAGATTGGTAAACCTCCATTCTTCCATTTTTATTGTAGGAAAACCAAGCGTATCAAAATGAGAGATTGCCTTGTCCCTAAGCCCTTGCTGAAAAATAGTTTGATTAAGAAGCGTTTTTTCTTTATTAAAAACACTTAGAATTTTATCTTTTAAGTTATAGTTTGTATCCATATAAAAAAATTGCCGCGAAGGCGCAAAGGCGCAAATATTCGCTAAGTTTAATTTACAAATCTTCTGATCCCATTTTTAATCAAAGGCACATTAAAGTTTATCAAGTAACCTAAATGCTTTCCAGTCAATTTCAGGTGGCTTAGTATTTGAGCTTCCCAAACTGGATTTACCAATTCTACCGCTTTAAGTTCACATATTACAAGGTCTTCAACAAGAACATCTATTCTTAACCCTTCTGGAAATTCAATTCCATCATAAACTATTGGAATATCCAATTGTCTCTTATATTCCAGACCCTTTTTTTTCAATTCATGACAAAAACATATTTCATAAATTTTTTCCAATAATCCGGGTCCCAGAGTAGAATGAACTTTAAATGCAGCATCAACTATCATTTTCCCAACCTCTTCTTCACGCTCTGATAGAACAATATGTTTTTTATTTTCCATTTTGGATTATTGACTTTAACTTTTGTTTAATCTTTGAGAATCTTAGTGTCTTAGAGTCTTAGCGGCATTTTTTTTTGCCTTTATAATTCCATCTTTTCTACTTCTTCTTTAATCCAGTCGTAGCCCTTTTCTTCCAGTTCAATTGCAAGTTCTTTGCTTCCTGATTTTACTATTCTTCCATCATACATCACATGAACAAAGTCAGGAACAATATAGTCAAGCAGGCGCTGATAGTGCGTAATGATGATGTAAGCATTGTCTTTGGTTCTTAATTTATTCACTCCGTTGGCAACGATACGCAGCGCATCAATGTCGAGACCGGAATCAGTTTCATCAAGAATGGCAAGGGTAGGGTTAAGCATTGCCATCTGGAATATCTCATTCTTTTTTTTCTCACCTCCTGAGAAACCTTCATTCACCGAGCGGTTGTCAAGCTTGGCATTCAACTCCACAATTTTCTTTTTTTCATCCATCAGTTTCAGAAACTCAGATGCGGTGAGTGGAGCCAATCCTTTATATTTCCTGTGTTCGTTAACTGCTGTTTTTAAAAAATTAGTGATACTCACACCGGGTATTTCAACCGGATATTGAAAGCCGAGAAAGATTCCTTCACGCGACCTGATCTCAGGTTGCATGGTGAGTAGGTTCTTCCCCATATAGGTTATTTCTCCTTCTGTAATTTCATAATTTTCTCTGCCGGCTATTGCAGCGGCCAGTGTGCTCTTTCCTGTGCCATTCGGGCCCATGATAGCATGCACTTCCCCTGCATTCACTTCGAGATCGAACCCACTGATGATTCTCTTACCATTTATTGATACTTTAAGATTTTTTATTGATAACATTATTCTGGATTTTTGATTTAAGATTTTTGATTTGCGATTTACATCCATTAACGTACAGACGCAATGCATTGCGTCTCTACAATTTTTACCCAACACTTCCTTCAAGGCTTATTGCAAGCAGTTTTTGTGCTTCCACTGCAAATTCCATAGGTAGTTTATTCAACACTTCTTTTGCATATCCATTAACGATTAAACCAATGGCGCTTTCTTTGTCAATGCCTCTTTGCAGACAATAGAACAACTGGTCTTCCGAAATTTTTGAAGTTGTAGCCTCATGTTCCGAAATGGAAGATTTATTACCCACATCAATGTAAGGATAAGTGTGCGCACCACATTTATCACCCATAAGCAAAGAATCACATTGTGAAAAATTACGGGAATTGGTGGCGTTCTTTCCAATCTTTACCATGCCTCTGTAACTGTTTTGGCTTTTCCCTGCTGCAATTCCTTTGGATATAATAGTGCTCTTTGTGTTCTTTCCAATATGCATCATTTTTGTTCCTGTGTCAGCCTGTTGAAAATTGTTGGTCACTGCCACAGAATAAAATTCTCCGACAGAGTTATCACCCCTCAGTATGCAGCTTGGATATTTCCATGTGATGGAGGATCCGGTTTCAACCTGCGTCCATGATATCTTCGAATTATTTCCTTTGCACATTCCACGCTTGGTAACAAAATTGTAAACACCACCAAGACCCTCTTTATTTCCAGGGTACCAGTTTTGAACCGTTGAATATTTCACTTCAGCATTCTCCAAAGCAATGATCTCAACGATGGCTGCGTGAAGCTGGTTTTCATCCCTTCTCGGTGCAGTACATCCTTCCATATAGCTGACATAACTATCATCTTCGGCAATGATCAGTGTACGTTCAAACTGACCTGTATTTGCTGCATTGATACGAAAATATGTTGAAAGCTCTATAGGGCATCTGACACATCTTGGAATGTAACAAAACGAACCATCACTGAACACAGCAGAGTTCAATGCTGCAAAGAAATTATCAGTATAAGGAACCACACTGCCCATATATTTTTTCACCAATTCAGGATGCTCTCTCACTGCTTCACTGAAAGAACAGAAAATAATTCCTTTTTCAGCAAGCGTATCTTTGAAAGTTGTAGCTACCGAAACGCTGTCCATCACAGCATCCACAGCAACACCTGTAAGCATTTTTTGCTCATTGAGTGATATACCCAATTTTTCAAAAGTCTTCACCAATTCAGGATCCACTTCATCAAGCCCCGCTAACTCTTTCTTTGGTTTTGGAGCTGAATAGTAAATAATCTCCTGGTAGTCTATTGGCGGATGATGAATATGCGCCCAGGTGGGTTCCTTCATCGTTAGCCAGTTTCTATATGATTTAAGCCGGAATTCAAGCATCCACTCAGGCTCATTTTTTTTGGCAGAAATGAATCTGATGGTGTCCTCGCTTAAACCTTTCAGCGCTGATTCAGTTTCGATGTTGGTTGTGAAACCCCATTTATATTCGCTTTGGGTGAGGTCATTTAATAATTTATTATTGTCTTCCATTATCTTTAAAACAAATTTAATAAGGCTGTTTTGAATTCAATTTTACTCCTTGAAAATAGTCGGAATATTAATTTGGATTACCTCAAAACAATATGCAAAGGTACAAAATGTTCATAGAACAAATGAGAAAAGGGCTGTTTTTAAAAACACCCGTAATGATTGAACACCGCAGTTTTTTTATTTAGCATCTATTTGCTACTTTTGCCAAGTGTACAGAAATAAAAATATTAAAAAGACAGAGCTTGCTGAATTGGGCGAATTTGGCCTTATCAAACATCTTACAAGAGATTTTAAGATCGTAAATCCTTCAACTTTAAAAAGCATCGGTGATGATGCTGCCGTTATCAGCAATGAGTCCGGTGAAATCTTACTCTCAACTGACCTCCTTATTGAGGGTGTACATTTTGATCTTGCTTACGTACCTTTAAAGCATTTGGGTTATAAAGCAGCAGTGGTTAATTTCAGCGATATTGCTGCTATGAATGGCACTCCTGAACAAATCACAGTGAGTATAGCTTTATCCAATCGTTTTCCCCTAGAAGCAATTGAGGAATTATATGAAGGCATACAACTCGCTAGTGATAAGTATAAAGTGGATATTGTCGGTGGTGATACATCTACAAGTAATTCGGGATTATTTATTAGTATCACTGTTGTTGGCAGAGCCAATAAAGAAGATATCACATACAGAGATGGCGCTAATTTAAATGAACTTGTTTATGTTTCCGGTGATCTTGGAGCTGCTTATATGGGCCTGTTACTTTTGAAAAGAGAGAAACTGGTTTTTCAGGCAAACCCGGAGGTTCAGCCTGAATTGACAGGCCATGATTATATTCTGGAACGACAATTAAAACCTGAAGCCCGCACTGACATTGTTGAAGCGCTTAAAGTGCATGGAATAAAACCTACTTCCATGATTGACATTTCTGATGGACTTGCTTCTGAAATATTGCATATCTGCGATTCTTCCGGGAAAGGTTGCATGATCTATGAAGATAAAATTCCTATTGACATCACCACTTCAGCCATGGCTGAAGAAATGAATATTGATCCTACAACCGCTGCTTTAAATGGGGGTGAAGATTATGAATTGCTTTTGACAATAAAACAGCAGGATTATGAAAAGATAAAAAACATACCCGGATTAACTCCCATCGGACACATTACAGAAGCTGAAGATGGTGTTAATCTCATTGCCCGTGGTGGAGCTTTGGTCCCATTGACTGCACAAGGATGGGATGCTTTTCTGAAAAACAAGGAATAGAAAATTTAATTAATATTATGGAACATTTAAGAAGCATAAAAACAGGCAGGAAATTTTTCTTTTTTGTTGCTGTGGCTATAAGTTTAGGATCATTTATTTCTTGTGGCGGCGATAGTGATTATGTTCCTAAACCAAGAGGCTATTTCAGAATTGACCTTCCCAAAAAACAATATATCCTTTTTGATTCAACTTATCCTTACACTTTCGAGTATCCTGTTTACGCTAAAGTGAGACCTGACACCGATAGAAATGCCGAGCCATACTGGATGAATATTGATTTTCCTCACTTCAACGGTAAGATCAATATCAGCTATAAATTTGTAAAAAAGAACCTGGCAAAATATTCGGAAGATGCTTACAATATGGCCATGAAACACATTCCAAAAGCAAACAATATTGATGATGAGCGCATAGTTATCAAAGATCATAAAGTATTTGGCATTATTTACGAAATTGAAGGAGAGGGAGCCGCTTCAACTTACCAGTTTTTCGTCACAGATAGCCTCACTAATTTTGTCAGAGGTGCTCTTTATTTCAACGTTAAACCAAACAATGACTCTCTTGCTCCTGTGATAAAATTCATTAAAGAAGATATCAAACATTTGATCAAATCATTTCGTTGGAAAAAAGTTTGATAAACTTTTCAAAGCTATCAAAACGTAGCATTCCTGACAGTTCTTTTGTCATTGCAACGGTATTTTAATAATTAAAAACTTGTTATTATGAAGCGCATTTTTTCTATTCTTTTCCTGTTCTTTATTTGCCTGCATTCGTTTGCTCAAATTGAAAAATATTCGCAGATCAAAATTACTGCTGATAAAAGTACCCTTGTTCAACTGATGACTATGGGAATTGCCGCAGAGGATGGTTACTTTGACAAGAAACATGATTTTATCATTAACCTTTCGGAACAGGAAATAACCAAAGTCAGCAATGCAGGACTAAAATATGTTGTACTGATTGATGATGTGAAGAAATTTTATCGCGATAGATTTCTTTCTGATCAGGGAAGTCAGGAAAAAGTGAAGTCTGCTGGTTGTTATGATCCCCCGCAATATCCAATTCCTGCCGGTTTTCATTTGGGAACAATGGGTGGATTTTATACCTATCAGCAAATCCTTGCAAAACTTGATACTTTGGCACAGTTATACCCCAATCTTATTTCTGCAAAACAATCAGCAGATACATTAACTACCATTGGTGGAAGGACACTTTATTATGTGCGTATTTCCAATAATCCAAATGTTACCCAAAACAAGCCGCAGGTTCTTTATACAGCTTTAACCCATGCTAGGGAAGGCGCAGGCATGCAGCAATTGTTCTATTACATCTGCTATCTGCTGGAAAATTATAACACCAACAACGACATTAAAAATCTTGTTGACAATACCGAAATGTATTTTATCCCTTGTGTAAATCCTGATGGATATGTTTACAACGAATCCACTGACCCAACCGGTGGAGGTATGTGGAGAAAGAACAGAAAGAATAATGGCAATGGTTCTTATGGCATTGATATAAACCGCAACTTTGGGTATGAGTGGGGCTATGATAATTCAGGTTCTTCTCCAAACGGAAGTGATGATACTTATCGCGGCGCCTATGCTTTTTCAGAACGTGAATCTCAAATCGTACGTGACTTTTGCAATCAGCATCAGATCAAGATCACAATAAACCACCACACTTTTGGCAATGATTTTATTTACCCGTGGGGTTATATTGGCTCTACCTACACTCCTGATTCGACCTTGTTCAGGGCTTATGCTCAGTTGTTGACAAAGGATAATTATTTTGCTTATGGCACTTGTGATCAGACATTGGGTTACATCACCAATGGCAGTGCCGATGATTGGATGTACGGTTACCAGGTTTCAAAACCAAAAATAATATCAATGACTCCCGAAAGCGGCGAGCCTGATGATGGTTTCTGGCCTGTTGCAAGCCGCATTCCCGTTATTTGCAGCACCAATGTTTCAATGAATCTGATGGCTGCAAAACTGGTTGGAAAATACGCTGTAACCACTGACATCTCTCCTGTTTATATTTCGCAGCAACAGGGATTTTTTGATTTTTCCATTGAAAGACTTGGCCTCGACAGTCCGGCAGTATTCACCGTGACTGTTCAACCAATCACTCTAAATATTGTAACAGTAGGCAATCCCGTAGCTTTTTCAGGTATGACTTTGCTTGAAACCCGAAAAGACTCTGTCTCTTTCACATTGAATTCTTCCATTCACAATGGTGATAAAATAAAATATCTTTTGAAGGTGGACAATGGGCTTTACAGTGTTTCAGATACGATCACGAAAGTTTATGGTCCATCTTATTTAATTTTCTCAGACAATTGTGACAATACCAATAATTGGCCCAATACCACAGGATGGGATGTTACAACAGAAGCTTCCTATTCTCCTCCAACCTCAATTACTGACTCACCTTATTCAAATTATTCCAACTCGAATGACAATACGATTAGCATGATGGTGCCCGTAAATCTCGTTCATGCCTTATCAGCTTACCTGTCTTTTGAATGTAAATGGTCAATTGAACCTGGAACTGATTATGCACAGGTGCAGGCATCAATTGACAATGGGGCTACATGGACTGCTTTATGTGGAAAATACACCAAGCCGGGAAGTAGTTCTCAGGCTATCGGTGAGCCTTTATACGACGGCTTTCAGGGTGACTGGGTGAAGGAACAAATGGGTCTCGATGATTACGTCGGACATAATGTTCTATTTCAGTTTTCAATGGTCAGCGATAATAACAACACCATGGACGGATTTTATTTTGATGATTTTAAAGTTTATGCTTTGTATGATAGCGCCAATGCTGTGCCTGAGCAGAATCTTCCTGAATATTTTATTTCATCACCAATGCCAAATCCTGCTACAGATATTGCTTCCATCAATTACAGAATTCCCTCAGCAGGCAGTGATGCTGCATTCGAACTGACCGATATGACAGGAAGAATAATTTTCAGAAAGAAAATTGAATCAACCAATGGTTCCATCAAAATTAATTCTTCAATCCTGAAAAGCGGGCTGTATCATTATTCTCTTCATTCCGCCAACTACCAAAGCGAAGTTCGGAAACTGGTCATTAGTCATTAGTCATTGGTCAATAGTCATTAGTCATTAAAAATTACGAGCAGCAAATGACAATTAATGACACGAAGTAAATGGCACGAAGTAAAATCACTTCTTAAAAATCTCCGTCTGCCGCTGTATTGATTCTTCATGGATGATCTGAAGCAAACGAATAAGGAATTCCCTGTTCAGCCCGCCTTTGTCGCCCATTTCAAGACATTCTCTCACTATGTTATTCCAGCGATTTATTTGCAGGATGGTAATATTGTTTTCTTTTTTGTGGTATCCTATCTGATCAATAATGCTCATCCTTTTTGAAAGAAGTTGTATCAATTCGGCATCCAGTTTATCTATTTCAAAACGGAGTTCTTTAAGCTTTTCAAGGAAATCATTATTGTCAGTAATATTGTCGCGAATGATCAATTGTGCAACAAGTTTCTCTAATTCTGCCGGCGTTACCTGTTGTTCTTTGTCAGATAAAGCAACTTTCGGATCAATATGCGATTCGATCATCAGGCCGTCCATTTCAAGATCCATGGCTTTCTGACAAACGGCTTCGATGAGAAATGTGTTTCCTGTAATGTGGCTTGGATCGCAAATGATTGGCAGGTTTGGACAGAGCCTCATCAATTCGATTGGTATTTCCCAGATAGGATCGTTGCGAAACGGTGCCTGTTCAAAAGAATAAAAGCCCCTGTGAATGGCGATCATTTTCTTGATCCCTGCCTGATTCAGTCTTTCGATGGCTCCCATCCACAATTTCAAATCGGGATTCACCGGATTCTTTATCATCACAGGTATGTCAGCTCCTTTTAATGCTTCAGCAATTTCCTGAACCGAGAAAGGATTCACGGTTGTTCTTGCACCTATCCACAATATATCAATGCCATTTTGAAGACACTGTTCAACATGTTCAGGCGTTGCTACCTCAGTACACACAGGCAAACCGGTTTCTTTCTTTACTTGTTGAAGCCACGGAAATCCTAATGCCCCCACGCCTTCAAAAGCATCAGGGCGCGTTCTTGGTTTCCACAATCCGGCACGAAAAACATTTACAACACCGGTTTTCACCAATGCTTTTGCAGTTGCAAGAACCTGTTGTTTGTTTTCTGCGCTGCATGGTCCACTCACAATGAGAGGCCGGTGGTTTACCGGGAGCCATTCTTTAAAAGGCGCTATGTCGGGATTAAACTCCTTCATCATGCATCAAAGGTAAAACAGATTTTTGAATTGTCATCAAACATCAGGGAAAAAAGGAAATTATTGCCGTTGTAATCTTGGAACTTGAAATTTGAAATTTGAAATTTGAAATTTGGAATTTGGAATTTGGATATTGGAATTTGGATCTTGGATCTTGGAATTTGGAATTTGAAATTTGGAATTTGGATCTTGGAATTTGGATCTTGGAATTTCAATTAAGTTCCATCTCACTTTCTTTAGCCGCCAGCTCTTCCTGCAGCAGTTCCCATTGCTTCATTTCAGTATCCATAAGCAATTTCAGCTTTTCGTATTTGGCATAAAGTTCTTTATTCGCAAGGACGTTCTTGTAGGTTTCAGGATTCATCAGCATGGCATCAATTTCAGCTATTTCTTTTTCAAGTTGTGAAATTGTTTCTTCCGATTTCTCTATACGCGTTTTGATCTTTCGCAGATCTTTATCGAGTTGTTTCTTCTTCTCTCTGTTCACCTGGTGTTCGGATGAATCGGTCTTTGAGCTTTTTTGTGATAAACTTTTTTTCGATAATTCAAGTTCGCGCAGCGATTCAATTTTCCTTGATTTCAAAAAATCATAAATGTCGCCGATGTATTCGCGGATGATGTGATTTTTAAATTCAAAAACCCGGTCAGTAAGCCCATGCAGGAAGTCCCTGTCGTGCGAAACTACCACCAGAGTGCCGTCATATCTGAGCAGCGCTTTCTTTAAAATATCTTTCGACTGCATGTCGAGATGATTTGTTGGCTCGTCAAGTACAAGAAAATTCACAGGACTTAAAATAAGTTTGGCAAGTGCAAGCCTCGATTTCTCGCCACCAGAAAGCACTTTCACCTTTTTGTCTATAGCGTCGGAGTCGAATAAAAACGAACCGAGAATGGCTCTTATCCGTGGTCTGATCTCTCCAACAGCAGCCTCATCTATCGTCTCCAGTACAGTCTTGTCGGGATTCAATAATTCTGATTGGTTTTGCGCATAGTAACCCAGCTTCACATTATGCCCTGGTTTAAGCTCTCCTTTAAAATCAAGTTCCTGTATGATGATTCGCGAAAGCGTGGTTTTCCCTTCGCCGTTCTTTCCCACAAAAGCTATCCTTTCGCCATTGTTGATAAGGAAATTCAGGTTATGCAACACCTGGTGACTGCCATAGTTTTTCGAAACATTATTTGCTTCAACGATCACTTTTCCGGCATGTGGGGCAGGGGGGAAGCGGAAATAAATTGATGAGGTGTCAATCTCATCAACTTCTATCCTGTCTATTTTATCCAACAGTTTTATTCTCGACTGCACCTGCCTTGCTTTCGTTGCCTGGTAGCGAAACCTGTTGATGAATTTCTCGCTATCGGCAATTTGTTTTTGCTGGTTATTGTAGGCCGCAAGCTGATGTTCTATCCGCTCCAGGCGCAGTTGTTCATATTGCGTGTAAGCGGCTTTGTAATCATAAATTTTCCCAAGCGAAATTTCAACGGTTCTCTTCGTGACATTATCAAGAAATGCTCTGTCGTGCGAAACCAAAACTATTGCTCCATCATAATTGATCAGGAAATCTTCGAGCCATTGAATAGATTCAATATCCAAATGATTGGTCGGCTCATCAAGAAGGATGACGCTTGGTTTTTGCAACAATATTTTTGCAAGCTCCACACGCATCTGCCAACCACCGCTGAATTCAGCTATAGGCCGTGAAAAATCGCTTTGCAGATAACCCAATCCGTAAAGCACTTTTTCAATATCGCCCTGCATATTATGCCCGCCCAGCATATCGAATTGTTCATTTTCGTCTGTCAGCCGGTGAAGCAATTTGTAATATTCTTCCGATTCAAAATCTGTTCTGCTTGAAATTTCCGCAGTCAGTTTGATGATGTTGCTTTCAGCTTTCAGCGCTTCCTCAAAAGCCATCATTGCTTCTTCGCGCACGGTCTTGCCCGAATTGATGAAAGTGATCTCCTGTGGCAGAAACCCAATGGTCGTTCCGGCTGGTATGACAACATTGCCCTTTTCCGGTTCCTGTGTGCCTGCAATAATGCGCATCAGCGTAGTTTTGCCGGCGCCATTTTTCCCAACCAGTCCTATCCTGTCCCTGTCGCCAATGACAAACGAAACATCATCAAAAAGATCTGTTCCTGTAAAGTGAATCGAAAGGTTGTTTACTGAAATCATACTGAAAATAAATAAAGGCTGCAAAGATAATAAGATTGATTCATGCTAACCTGGAAAGTTTTCTTCTAACTTTCCAGGTTTTGAAGTTTTTTTCAACTTTCCTTATTTTGTGCTAATTTTGGAGCGGAATAATCTTATCACTTAATGGAATTTATTCTGAAAGAAATCCCGGTATAATCATATTGAACAAATCATGAAAAACCATCCTGCAAGCCGAACACTTTCACTTCACAAACTCATTCTTAATGGGAACAAGCCAAAAGCTATTAAAAATTTATCAATTCTGATGTTCTTTTGTTTGTGTCTTTTCCTGAATGTAGAGAATGTTAGAGCTCAAAAACCGGTTGTAACTGTTACCAAATTCCGCGATTCCGCATTTGGCGCTACATGGAGCAGGTACGACAGCACGCTTGTTGCTTATAACGCCATGCAATCAAACGGTTATTTCGGTATTTATGTTGCAAATATCAATGCAGCCAATCAACGACTGAATGAACGCTGTCTTACATGCAACAACGCTTCGTTGCCCGGCAAGAATATGGGCGCTCCCGACTTTCAGCCGACAGGGAAATACATGGTTTTTATTGCTGAAAAAGCAAACCATCCGGGAAAGTCGGGCAATTCCGTTCCTGGCATAGGCACTTACAGCGATCTTTGGGTGATAACAATGGATGGGAAAAAGGCTTATAAACTTACAAATACGCCCAACTCAACCGACAGCGCCAGCGGCATTATTTTCTCTTTCTTCTCCCCTAACGGGAAAAAAATCTCTTGGACTGAAATGACCGGAAAAGTAAAGGTTTTTAACGGCAAACGCCAGTTCGGAACATGGGTCATCAAAACAGCTGATTTTATTGACGACAGCATCAAAGGACCGCATCTTGCAAACATCAAAACCATTCGTCCCGGCGGTGTGGATGCATTCAATGAAGCCTATGGCTGGTCGCCCGATGGCAGCAAAATAATTTTTGCTAGTTGCTTCAACCAGTTTTGGGTTTGGGACGACCAGATCTACACCATGGATACGCTGGGTGGCAACATCACACAGCTCACTTCAACTGCGAAAAATTATCCTTACAACGAACACGCTTTTTATACCCCTGACGGGAAAAATATTGTATGGATGACCAACCGTGAAGCCAAAAAAGGTAACTCCGAAGGCGGCGACGACTGGTGGATCATGAATTCGGATTCAACCAACCAAAGGCGGCTGACTTATTTCAATGACCCAACATGCCCCTACTGGACAGGCACAACTCATATTAACGGTCATGGATGTTTCAGCCCCGGAGGAAAACGATTTATCGGCGATGTGGGCGAAAGCAAACCCATACAGCTTAACCCCAAAGCTTATGGCAGTATTTACATCATCAACCTGATTGATATTCATTCGGGAAAATAGTTGATGTTAGCATAAAGTCTTTCGCTTGTTGGTTGGCATTTTCCAATGCATGTTTCTTGTTCCCTGTGAAAATATTTTTTGAATATCCACAATCATACCAGTAATAAAAGCCACTTAATTCTTTTTTCACAGTACTGGCAGTAAATTTTGTTTTCAATAAGAATAAGTTTTCAATGTCAAAAACAACCTTAATGATAATTGGATTGGGCAACCTTATTACCTTAGTAAAAACGCTGATATAGCGAAACTTTAACCTTATTACCTTATTGCAAATTAATAAGATAATAAGGTTGAGTTCTCTGGTACATTATAATGTTACTAAGGTAATAAGGTCTTTCTTTCCAGCACAAAAAAAAATTAATCAAATTAATTAAACTGGTACAATAACGGATACTCAATAAAATTTTCTTTTCAATTGTTAACCTTTTGTTCACTTTTTCTCTTTTAATTTTTCAAAATGTTCTTTAATTTTGCTTCTCAATATTTCTGAACTTAATCTCAAAGCAATGCATTTCAAAGCATCTGCAAATACCAGTGACCATTCACCAATGCGTAATCAAATTATTGCATTGAGCGCTCTTTTTCCTTCATGCAAACCTGACTTTACAGCAATTACTTCCTTGGTTTCCAGAATTAAATCCACCCTTATCGAAATCGTTTCCGTCATTTCCGAAATTATGTCCACCATCTTCGAAAACGTCTCCCGGACTTCCGAAATTAAGTCCAGCTTCCCTGCGATCATTTCCACCATTTCCGAAATTAAGTCCACCATCTTCGAAATCGTCTCCCGGACTTCCGAAATTAAGTCCCGCTTCGTTGCGATCATTCCCGGCATCTCCGAAATTAAATCACCATCCTCTGCATTTACTTCCGGTATATTCGCTAGGAACGCCCCAATGACTTCAGGCATCATTTTTACCTACAGGAACTCAATCAACATAAATTGTTTAACATCTAAAATCATCAATTATGGAATTAGATCAGACAAATGAATTGAACATGCTCAATGCCGAATTGATTATCCTCAAAAAATATATTTCAATATGGGATGGCAACTCGGTTGTTACAGAGGCTTTCAATACTTTTAAAAGTAAAGTTGATTCACTCAATGCATTTGATATGGCGCAAAAAGCCAAAACCAAGCCAATTACTCAAACCAAAACGCAGGCAAGATTCTCAATGACAAATCTCGCGTTTGAACATATTTTTGCAGGCACTGCTTACGCAACAAATATCAAAAATTTAACTTTAAAACAATCATTGAAATATTCCCACTCTGAATTTAATAAATTTAAGGATGTGATGTCCTTGCTGTTTGCAAAAGTATTTATAACTCAATTTTCCCTCTTATTGATAACTTGCTCGAATATGGAGCCAACTCCGCTACGATTGCCGGGTTTCAAGATTCAATTAATACTTTTTCAGGAATGATTGGCAAACCCCGAAGCCAAAAAGCTGTTTCAGTGGCTGCCACCAAATCAATTGTCAATGTTTTGTCCGAAACACGTAATTTCAACAAGGATGTCATGGATTCTCTGATCGAACAGTATAAATTAACCAACAGCGATTTTTATAATGAATACCACGTTTCAAGAAAGATCGTGAATATCGGCCATCGCAAAATGACCATACTTTCAGGCATTATCAAAAACAGCGATGGAGAACCTGTTGAAAACGCATTGGTCACTTTACGTGGCACAAAGAAAAAGAAAAAAACCGGACCTAATGGAGCCTATAAATTCGTACGCATTCATCCCGGAAAATCTTTTCTTGATGTTACCGCCCATGATTATGACAAAAATAGTGCAAAAGTCAATATCACCGAATTTGAAACGAACAAAATGGATGTAACATTGAGGGGTTTCAAAGGATGAGTTTACTCCGAAAAGTAATAAATGTGAAAATTACCACCAAAACACAAATACACTTCACCCCGTGGGATAACTCTGTTTTAAAGATGCTCATTAAATCTGAAAGATATCCAACGGGGTAAATAGTTTTTCGTGTTTTTTCGTGTTTTAGAGTTTTTGTGGTAAAAATAGACTTATCGGAGTGGACTCAAGGGTAGAGTTTAATGATTTTTTTCCCGGTCACCATTGTTTAAATTGCCTTAACCTGAAAAATTCATCATTTTCCGAACTACAATCCTGAAAGGATTGAATATGAATAGCACAAATGTCTGCCAGCAACGCAACCACGAAGTGTTTGAATATTGTTTGAATGCAATCCCGGTAAGCTATTCAGTGATTGTGAATAAAGTTTGTGAATTAACCAGGTTATAGTGATTAAAGTAAGGGTTGCCATTGAACACAATATACAATTGGCATATTCATAACCATCAAAAAAGCAGGAGCATTTTTCTCCTGCTTTTTTATTGTATAATCCTTCAATTTCTGAAAAACAATCCTGAAAGGATTGAATATGAATAGCACAAATGTCTGCCAGCAACGCAACCACGAAGTGGTTGAATATTGTTTGAATGCAATCCCGGTAAGCTATTCAGTGATTGTGAATAAAGTTTATGAGTTAACCAGCCTAACAACGCAAAAAGAACTTACCAAATTATTTAAACTGGCACAATAACGGAAAATCAAAAATATTTTACCTAACAGTAGAAAATTTTATAAAATCATGAAAAATTTTATCTACAAGAATTATTGAAAACAATAAATAATTAATTTTCCACCTGAGAGATATTGGTAACTTTATGCTTCCGAAAGGAAACACGTGATGCTGCTATGATGGTATTTTGTGCGAAGTGAGTAACAACCGTATTAAATTTTAACAAATTTTCGGATAAGGGATTTAAAATTTTCTATACATTTGCTTCGAAATAGTATTTCAAACATAGGCTGGGAGGAATATTTAATTTTCGAAGATTTTTTTGACAATTATTTACACTTCCATTATTAAGTTCAATTTTTTATTTTGTGCATGATGGATTGACTCAGGTAGAGTACACATACAGAGTATCGGAAATAAGGATAATTAATCCGGATATTCTTTTACTCTTTTACTTTACTCCGTTTAAGTATGATCCCGATTTTTACAAATTGATTTTATGGAAAAAGATGTAGAAGAATTGCAGCGGTTTATAGAACTCCATAACCTTAGAAACAAATTTGGCATTATTCATTTCTATGCATGGGTTTCAATAAAAACGGAACAAAATTCAATTCCCAGTACAAAAATGGAAGTAATTATTAATTGCAAAGGCTTGATTTGCGCAGGAACAGTGGCGTTGGTGGGGCATGATTTAAATCCGAATTTATTTCCAACGTTATTCAATTCCGCTGATACCATTATGAAAATGCGCGATTATATCAATCTTGAAATTACAGGAACTCACTCCCGAATTGAAGAGATAGGGAAATATTTTGTGAATATTATTCCGCTGGCGAAGATCAATTAAGAAGTTGGAAATTTAAAAAATAGTCTGAGTCACTCATTGGGAAACTAGCGTAACAACGACGCAAGGATTAAACTGCCAATGGGGATTTCTGGGGTTTGGTCAGAAGTTGATTTACTGACCTGATAATTCCTTCTACATGATAACCGCATTCATTGTATAATTCATTCAGCGAACCCTGCTCAATAAAACGGTCGGGAACACCAAGCCTGACAACTTGCGAAGGATAGTTGTTATCCGAAACAAATTCAAGAACAGCGCTACCCAATCCGCCAATGATGGTGCCATCCTCAATAGTGATGATCTTATTGAATTTGCTGCAGACAGCATGGAGAAGCTCTGTGTCTATAGGTTTAACAAAACGCATATCATAATGAGCAATGCTGATACCGTCGGCCTGCAGCCTGGCAACGGCCTGTGTGACGAAGTTGCCGACATGGCCTATACTCAAAATTGCCAACTGGCTGCCATCAGAAATTTGGTGTCCTTTGCTAATGGGCAGTTCTTCAAAAGGTGTTCGCCAGTTGCTCATGACACCATTGCCACGGGGATAGCGGATCGAAAAAGGACCATTATTCCTGAGCTGTGCAGTGAACATCATGTTTCGCAATTCCTGTTCGTTCATAGGAGCAGCGACGATCATGTTGGGGATGCAACGGAGGAAAGCAATATCGAAGACTCCATGATGCGTAGCGCCATCTTCACCAACAAGTCCGCCACGATCGAGACAAAACACAACATGAAGGTTTTGTAGCGCCACATCATGAATGATCTGGTCGTAGGCTCTCTGAATAAAGGAAGAATAAATATTGCAAAAAGGAATGAAACCCTGAACTGCAAGACCTGCCGAGAATGTGACAGCATGCTGTTCGGCAATGCCCACATCAAAAGTCCGGTCAGGCATGACCTCCATCATCAGGTTGAGTGAACAACCAGTTGACATGGCCGGGGTGACCCCCACAATTTTCGGATTGAGGTTGGCAAGTTCAATAATAGTTTCGCCAAAGACTGTCTGATATTTTGGAGTATCGTTGAGTGACGAAGGCTTTTCAATGATCTCTCCTGTTTCCTTATCAAACTGCCCGGGTGCATGAAATTTTACCTGGTCCTTTTCTGCCTGTTCAAAACCTTTGCCTTTTACAGTAATGCAATGGAGTATCTTTGGGCCGCGGATGCGCTTCATGTCGTTCAATATTTTCTTCAGTCGGTAAATATCGTTGCCGTCAACAGGGCCGAAATAACGGAAATTAAGAGATTCGAAAATGTTACTTTGCCTGAAAATAGTGACCTTAATGGCGTTTTCAATTTTCTGAACTAATGAACGGGTTCTAGTTCCGGCTCTTCCCCTTCTACCAAAGAAATTCCATATCTTATCCTTAAGCTTGTTGTAGGTTACAGATGTTGTGATGTCAGTCAGGTATTCTTTCAAAGCACCAACATTTTTATCAATGGCAATGCCGTTATCGTTAAGGATGATGAGTATATTTGATTTTGAAACACCGGCATGATTGAGGGCTTCGAAAGCCATTCCGCCGGTCATTGAACCATCACCGATGACAGCAATGTGATGACGGTCGTTTTCGCCATTCAACTGTGCAGCTATGGCCATTCCAAGCGAAGCAGAGATGGAGGTGGAGGAATGTCCAACACCAAAAGCATCGTATTCTGATTCGCTCATTTTCGGAAAACCGCTGATGCCGTTGTGGGTTCTGTTGGTATGGAAAACATCCCTGCGGCCTGTGATGATCTTATGTGCATAGGCCTGATGACCTACATCCCATATAAGATTATCATAAGGAGTGTTGAAAACTGCATGAATAGCCACTGCCAATTCAACAGCGCCAAGACTTGCGCCCAGATGACCCGGATGGTTTGAAACAACATCAATGATAAACTGCCTGATCTCGTCGCAAAGCAATGACAATTCTTCATCGCTGAGTTTCTTAAGATCAGCCGGCGAATTGATCGTTGACAATAACTTTCCGGGTGTCGCTTTAGGGCTCAAATTAATTAATATCTGTTTGGATAAACGTGCAAAGTTAAATAAAATTGTTTTGGAAAAATGATTATTGAGGAGATCATTGAAAATGGGGGAATTGAGAATCTTTAAAGAAGAAGTTGGATGTTAGAAAGTGAGAATTTAAACTAAAGTTATCAAAAGCATTATTCCACTGAAGTACGAATTATCTACGGGTTGGCATTGTATGAAAACAGAAGTTAATGCCCGGCTCGTATTTTTGTTCGTACCACAGTGGAATAATGTTCTGATTTGTTTTAAACTTAATTGAAATCAGTTGCTCAAATTATCCAATGCATGATTATCACACCATACTTTCGATATCAACATCATCACTGATGACCTTTGAATATGGCAGTCCTTTGCGGAATAACCTGTTCGACTTTTTGCGTTTCACCCTCACTTTTGCCCTGTATGCAATTAAATACATGGCAGGAACAAGTAGCAAAGTAAGAAATGTTGCAAAGCTTAATCCGAAAATGATCGTCCATGCCAACTTTCCGAAGAACTGAACGTTCTCACCTCCGAAATGAATGTGCGGGTTTAGGTCGGTGAACATGGTAGCAAAATTGATGTTGAAGCCTACTGCAAGCGGGATAAGTCCTATGATGGTTGCCGAAGCAGTAAGTATAACAGGAGTGATACGCGTTTTACCTGCCTGCACAATTGCATCTCTTGTTTTTAATCCACGTGCTTTTAACACATCTGTAAATTCAACCAACAATATCCCGTTACGAACCACGATGCCTGCCAGTGCAACAACACCAATTCCTGACATTACAATAGAGAAAGACATGCCAAAGATTACATAGCCTGCCAATACTCCGATAACACTGAATAAAACCTCTGCCATAATGATAATCGGTTTACTGGTGGAATTGAATTGTGTGATCAGAATAAAAATGATCAGGCACATTGACAGAGCAAGCGCTGTAAGTAGAAAATTCGATGATTCTTTTTGATCTTCCTGCTCACCTGTAATCTTCACGTCAACCCCTTCAGGTGGTTGAAAATTCTTCATTGCAGTTGTAATATTGGCAACCACTTCATTCGCATTATAACCTGACAGCGCATTGGATGAAAGGTTAATAATGCGTTTCAAGTTCATACGCTTAATACTGCCATACGAATTTACATAGCTAAGCTTTGCTACGGAGGACAACGGTATTTGCCTGATGGTACCTGTATTCATATCCCTGTAGGTAATTTTCAGGTTCAGCAAAGCATCAATGTTTTTGCGCTGGTTTTGAGCATAGCGTAATTGTATTGAATACTGATCCTCTCCTTCACGGTATTTGGAAACTTCTGTTCCATAAATTGCAGTTCTGATCTCCATACCTACAGTGGCTGTTGAAATACCTTCACGGTTTGCTCTTTCACGGTTAATATCTATCAGCACTTCGGGTTTGCCTTCCTCAAAATCACTCTTAAGATCTTCTATCCCCTTAATACCGCTAGCCGTAAGGAATTTTGGTAATTTATGTGATACATCAATAAGCGAATCTATATTGTCGCCGGTAATTTCAATATTGATAGGTTTTCCTGTTGCGGGTCCTGAACGGTTGCCTTCAACAGTAACTTCAGCGCCGGGAATTCCTTTTAGAACACCTCGGATAGAATCAAGGTAGATAGTGGTATTGAACCTATTGCGCAATGCATATTCTACAAAATTGACAGTGATCTTTGCTTTATGAGATGCCACCGAATTATCCATCTGCATAGGATCGGCAGCACCAAGTGCAACATTGGTAACCATAGATTCCACTAGTGGATTATTTTCTCCAATAACACTATAAATCCTTTTTTCTACAATTTTTGAGATGGAATCAGTGCTTTGTAAACTTGTACCTATAGGCATTTTCAAATACACATTGATGTAATTGGGCTCGCTTGAAGGAAAAAATTCAACTTTAAGTTTTGCTAAAGAAGTCAGCATGAATACCAAAATCAGTGTAATCAATGTGCCAATGAATAATTTCATTGGTCTTCCCTTTTTAAGACAAGCTCTGAGCACACGCTCATACCAACACATAAAAGCAGGTATGGCTTTATGCTGGAACTTATGAATCATTTTATACCCAATCGTATTGTGGAAGATATAAAGTATGATGATCAACACAACGAAGTTAGCTATCCCTATCCATTGAGCTGCATAAAATACCAGAGCGAGAACCGCCATGATACTGGAATTTTTAATAATTTTTCGTTTGTTTATTTTTTCCATTGTGGTATGATCTTCATGCTCCATAAAATCAACGGCAAAAACAGGGTTGATGATATAAGCCACAATGAGAGAAGCAAACAAAGTAATGATTAAAGTGATCGGAATAAAATACATGAACTTCCCAACAACACCGGGCCAGAAAGCAAGCGGAACGAAAGGAGCAAGTGTAGTAAGAGTTCCTGACAAGATTGGAACAAAAACTTCACCGGCCGCCAGTTTGGCGGCTTTCACAATGCTTAGCTTTCCTTTCCCCTGCCGGAATATTCGATGTGTATTTTCTATTACAACGATAGCATCATCCACAACTATCCCCAATGCGAAGATAAAGGAAAACATGACAAGCATGTTCATCGTAAATCCAATCCTGGGCAAAAAGATATATGCTATTCCCATGGAAAGAGGAACTGATAAACCGACAAAGAAAGCATTCGTAAATCCCATGAAGAACATGAGGATAATAGTGACCAGAATAAAACCAATGATAATGGTATTGTTCAATTCATTCAATGTTCTTCTCGTAAACTTAGCCTGTTCTCCCGTATAGACAACATCCAATTTGGAAGGAAGCTTTGTTTCTTTCAATTCATTAATTATATCCTTGATTTTATCCGAAGCATCCAGCAGGTTTTCACCTGATTTTTTCACAACATTCAGTGTGAGGACATTTTTATGATTTAATCGGGCGGTGCTTTGTCTTTCAAGAAAATCGTCCTGCACCTGTGCAATATCTTTAAGATAAACCGTTGCTCCGCTTGATGATTTTACAATAAGATTTTTGAGCGTTTCAACATCTTTAAATTCTCCAACCACACGAATTGACCGTTTCATGCCAACCATGTCAATTGAACCGCCGGAGATAGTAATGTTTTCAGAAGATACCACATTTTGAATGTCACGCAGTGTAACATCGGCAGCCTGCATTTTATACATGTCAACATTGATCTGAATCTCCCGGTCCAGGGCTCCAATAATATCAACCCTGGTAATTTCTTTGAGTGTTTCAATACGGTCCTTTATCACATCAGCATATTCTTTTAGTTTTGCAAGTTCAAAGTCACCCGAAAGATTGATATTCATAATTGGAATATCCGAAAGGTCAAAATCTGCAACAGTAGGGTTTGTAGTTAAATTATTTGGCAGATCCTTCATGGTTTTGTCAACCTGGTCCTTTACTCTTTGCTTTGCCACAGCCTGATCAACACCCGTATTGAATTCAACAACTATCTGCGAATAATCTTGTAGGCTCGAACTGGTGATCTTTTTCACACCATTAATAGCTTTCAGATTTTTTTCCAGTGGGCGTGTAACAAGGTTCTCCATATCGGCAGGCGATGTGCCGGCATAAACAGAGGTAATAAAAATTTTCGGGATAACTATTTCAGGAAACTGTTCTTTGGGAATTGAGATATAGCTCCAAATTCCAAACACCGCAATCACGAGGATGATAACATAAATACTTGTTTTGTTATCAATACTCCAGCTTGTCGGTCTGAATTCTTTTATTTTATTTTTTATTTTCATCTTAATAAGTCATTAGACATTAGTCAATAGTCAATAGTCATTGTGCTTTGCTGTCATTAATGGACATTTGCATTACGTCATTAATGGTCATTAGTAAATCTTAAATCTAAAATCACAAATCTAAAATTTTAAAAGCTGTCCGTCTTCAAGATTTTGATAACCTACTGTGATAAGCTTATCCCCTTCTTTCAGGCCTCCCAGAATTTCAGTAAACCCGTTGTAAGTCTGACCTAATTTCACTTCAACTTTTTTGGCGCTGTAGCTATTTGTCTTTCCTTGTACAGCAATATAAACATAATTGGCTCCGTTCATTTTCTGAATCACGTTCACCGGAACAATGATGGCAGAATCAGCTGAATAATCATTGATCTTTACAACTGCGATCATGTTAGCTCTGTATTCTTCTCCTGTATTATCCAACTTCACTTCAACAGAAAATGTACGGTTTGTTGTGTTTATAAATTTGCTTGCGAAGCTCACTTTCGATGTTATTTCCTTATCAAGATCGGGGAAGGAGATCTGTACTGTATTGCCGGTTTTTACTTTTGCAGAATAAGCTTCGGCAATGTCGGCCATAACTTTTATTTTTGAAAGATTCACAACGCGGAAGGCAGTTGTTACACCAGGCGAAACAGTCTGACCAACTTTGATAGGAATATCTTCAATAGTTCCATCAATGGGAGAAACGATCTTTGCCATTGCTAATTGTTCCTTCGTGGTTTTTATAAGGTTTTGATAGCTTTCCATATTGTTTTTTGCGGAAAGATATTGCACCTCGGATCCAATTTTCTGGTCCCACAGTCTTTTCTGCTTATAATATAAGTTGGTGTAAAACGCCAGAGAGGTGTCTAATGCTGCAAGAGATTGCATAAGTACAGCATCATCAATGTGAGCAAGCACCTGACCTGTTCTCACAACATCGCCTTCCTTCACGTCAATTGAAGTAATAACGCCCAACATCTTGGGGCTGACAGCCACATTCTGGTCGCCATCAATTTTGCCCTGCACTTCAAGATAATGTTTGAATTCAGCAGCTTTAATTTCATTCACGGCAACTATGGCAATTTTTCCTGAATCTTTTCCGTTTTCAATGGCAATCACTTTTTCCAGCGCTTTTATCTGATCAGCCAATTCGCTTTGCTGCTTTTTAAGTTTTTCAAGCTTGCTTTTATTATCCGGCTTGCATGAGAAGATCATCAAACTGATCATCGCAATTAATAGTATCTGTTTCATTTTTCGAAATTATTTTTATTAGAATTTTTTATTGGTTATTCAGCCTATTTTAAGATTTTTTCAAATTTGGATTTTGCTGTTGTCAGGTCCAAAATAGATGTGTAATAATCTGCCTGCGCCTGTAAGTATTGGTTTTGTGCCAGTGTAAGCTCAAGACTTCCGATGGTACCTTCTTTATATTTTGTGACATTTTTATCATAAATTTTTTCTGCAAGAACAACATTTTTCTTCTTGGTCAAAAAATTATTGAACGCTGCTATGTATGTTGATTTATCATTCAGGAAAGATGTCTGCAAGCCTGATGACACCTGGTACTGCACATTTTTCGCTTTATCAAGTGCAATTTTCATCTGGCTGATCTTTGCAAGTTTCAACCCGCTTCCGAAAATCGGGATGTTCATGCTCACACCAATAATATCGGGAGGCTGAAATGAAAATGAGTTTTTATTGAAATTCCATTGGTGATCATAATAAGCAGCGATGTCGGGCAGCAGGGTGGTCTTCTGCAATTTTAAATTCGCTTTGTTTAATTTTACAACAATATCCGTCAGCATGTAGTCTGTGTTGTTTTCAAGTTTAAATTCTTTGGTCGCAAGGCTTGCCAGATCGGCTGGCACGAGTAAGGTTTCCAGGTTGTCGGTAAGAACAATTTTTTTACTGATATCAACGCCCATCTGGAATTTAAGAAGGTTACGTGCAACTTCAAGCTGGCTTGTAAGTTTATCCAGTGCATTTTTGATAGTGCTAACGGTGAGCTGCATCTGATCAATATCTGTGTTTTCATTCTGGCCTTCTTTATTGATCCTTGTAATGTAATCAAGGATCTTCTGTGTGTTCACATAACTTGAATCCAGAATGGTTTTATTTTCTTCGGCTATCAACACAAGGTAATATGCATTGCTCACGGATTCGGAGATGTCATGTTCCGAAACTTCAGAGTTCTTTTCAGTATATTCTTTGAAAATTTTCACTGTTTCCAAACCTACTATATAAGATGAATTAAAAAGAAGCTCACTCACGGTAACATCATAAGTAAGTCCCCATTTTAATTGGTTCTCTGTGGCAGTAGTTTGATTTGGATCAGGGGCGGAAATATGTCCGAATGCAGGATTGCCTGATGTTGCTGCCAGATATTGATCCACTCCATACATCCATTTTCCAAGACTGGTGAACGACGAAAACTCATTAACAAGATCGGGTATTGCCAGATCATACGAAAATGCCATTTTCGAATTCACCTGTGGCAAGCCAATGGCAGTGCTTTCCCAGATTTTTTTCTTCGCACTCTCCACATCAAGTTTTGAATTTTTCATGGTAGGACTATTCACCAAAGCATATTCCTGTGCAGCTTTCAGAGTGAACGACAAAACGCTGTCGTGTTTTATTTGCTGCGCATGTCCGATACCATAAGCCAGTAAGAATATTGCCAAAAACGGCATTCCTTTATTCCTCATTTTTATTCTCCTCCTCATTTATTTTTTTAACGTGTCAAAATTATCCAATACAAATTTACTGTGTCCTGTCAAATCGTTGAAGCGCCGGAAAACCCTGTTAAGTTCCGCTGCCTCCCTTTGAAATTATTTCTTTTTTTTGCTTTCTAAGTAATCAATGCCTTTTTGATTGGCAATGCCGCGAATATGATAGCTGAAAAAAGTATTAAAGATCTCCTCGTAAGGATATTTGTTCTCTGTGATCAGATCCAGTGTTTTCGCTGCATCAAGCCTTATCAGATAAAAATGTGCAATAATGTCGGTGTTCAGGTCTTTCCTGTAAAGGCCTTCTTTAATGCCCCTTTTCATATTTTCCTTTATCTGGTTAAAAATATGATCCCGTCTGTCCGAAGTAATGCTTTTCCAGATTTCAGGATAATATTTCTGTATATCATAGGTCACCGAAGGATTTATCTGCTTTAAAAAATTTGCAATGAATTTGCTTACCATTAAAAGTTCTTCAATGGCATTCACGTTTTTTGAAGCAAAGCCTTTCATTGATTCATGCTGAAGGTCCATGTGGTAATCCACCACTTTTTTCACCAGGTCATCTTTGTCTTTGAAATACTGGTAAAGTGTCTTTTTGGAGATGCCAAGTTCCCTTGCCACATCATCCATCGTAACGCTTTTTATTCCGTATTTCAGATAAATTTCAGATACTTTAATAATGATCTCTTTCATCCTGATTTTTTTTGCAAATGTAGAAATAAATAAACTACGGAAACAAAAAAAATATAAAAAGTTTTCAGGGTTTTTTATTTTGCTCATGATGAACATTTATGCCTGGGGAAACTTTCATAATAACAGCCTGCCATATTATTCCATCGAAGGACGAATTACGAAAGCGTTGATTGATTCGTATTTTGTTCGTACTTCGATGGAATAATGTTTCTCCTTAATTTATTTTAAACTTTGAGCCTACTCCGAAAAGTAAAAAAAGAAAAATTACCACAAAAACACTAAGACACTAAACCACACAAAATAATAAAAACCAATTCACCCCGTTGGATATTTGTAGTAGAATTCAAATGGGTAAAATTGGAAAATTATCCCACGGGGTAAATAG
>Ga0118677_10001471_pt1 | contig 49807 bp, 53 predicted proteins | sample AliMusrvi5mmetaG_FD_86154 | JGI IMG/M metagenome (GOLD analysis project Ga0118677, IMG submission 86154) | reverse complement strand
TCTTGAATATAGTCCCTGCATTGCTTTCAGCAGCCGCTTCAAAAGCTGACCATGCACCGTTAACTACAGTTACCAGTTCAGCGCCTAATGAAGATGAGTTTGTAATCCATGATTCTACTGCGGCAATATCTGCTTCTACAGTTGAGAAAAAACTTGTCATTTTATTCTCCTAGATTAGTATTGCACTTAAATCCAGCTACAAATGGGGGCCATCCCCCATTTTCAGCGATTATAGCTGCTTCAATTTCGTTAGTTGCTGCCTGATCCATCCCCTCCGGTATTGCTAGTGATGCCCACGGACGGCATCGCGTGAACGATACTGTTGAACAGGCTAACAAAAGAAGCAATACCCACAGCAGTACCGTTAATCGTATCAGAGTCAACATTGAAATTGTATCCGAAGCCTTTTGCTACCACCAATCCTGCGGTCAGTAAAACTGTGAGGCTGTTGATTAAGTGTGCCCGATTGCGCCATACATCTTTGCTGGATAATTCCTTGCCTTGCTGGAACAAAGTAAAAAAAGCCCTAAATTGGTCTATCATACAATGGTTCCTCCTGATTGAAGATCAGCAATAGATAACCCACCAGTATACTGGAAATGAGCCATTTCCTTAAACGATACCCAATCACCAGCCCATTCTAATCCTTGTGCTTCACCGATTGTGGATACTTTCGCCCATATGGGTTGGGTAGTGTCCCATACGCATTTGCCATTAACTATAGGGCAGACATCAACCGCACAGCGATACTGATGATAAGATTGCCCGCCTTTGGCATTGGTAACTACATAACCCGGAGTAGTACGGCCTTGGGCATAGAGAGCGTCTTGCGATTCAGCATCACGATAACTTGAAGTAATGATAAGATCTATGTCTGCGGCTGCACAAGCATTAATAAACGCTTGTACCATTGGTTGCACTACAGGCAATAAATCGGTAATGACTCTTGAATTTATCATTTCGGGCGTTTTGTGGGGGCTTTGGCGGCCTTAACAGGCGCTTTGACAGGCTTGGTAGTCTTGAGAGGTTTGGATGGCTTGGGAGTCGATTTGACAGGTTTACGCGAAATGGGGGCTATTCCGCTCTTGACTTCGCTACGTTTAGGGGCTGAAACAGAAGGTTTACCCCACCAAAGTTCCCATAGCCAACTCATACTTTATCCGCCTTGTTATATAATTTATCGTATATTTTTTCAAGCGCACCATCAATCTTATTGAATCGCGCTTCTAGGTCTATTCTTAGCACATAATGTGTTGGCAAATTAACTTCGATTGCAGTCACATCTTTTTTTAGGTTCTGTACTGCTTCCCATATTTGACGGGCAAACCAGCCTACAGTAGCTAAAACAGCCGATAAGCTTATATCTAATACAACTTGCCAATCGGGACTCAACTTAATACACCATAAGGTTATCAGCAGCCGGGGCCGGGATAATAGCCGCATCAACCGGAGGCGCGGCATCCTGAATGGCTTGGAATTGGGGGCCGCAAGTCTGGCCCAGAAGGGTCAATATCTGAAATACCTCTTTGGCGGGCCTATTTTCAAGATATTGAAAAATAGACAGCATCAAATCCGCATTGATGGTGATAGTGTTTGGGGTCATTTTCAGTCCTTTTGGTTAGCTAAGGGCTATTTTGATGCAATATAGCACAATGAAAAATATAAGAATAGCCCAAATTTCAGACATTTTTTAGTACAACTTCAGGAGGTACAAAAGCATCAGCATTATATTCTACAAGTTCCCACCATAAAAATTGGTTTTCCCTCAGATATTTCCGGCTTTTTAGTAGATTTATATTCTGCGGATGCCCAAAAATAAGCGGGTCAGATACCGACCACAAAGATATACCCGGTTTTCCCTCACTCCATGCAAGATGCTGGAAGAAGCTGTCACAGCTTATCCAAGTGCGGCACTCCCTGAGCAGGGCTTTAAGATCGGCTATTGGCAAGTTTTTGCGAAAATCAGGCGTTAATTGTTCTTCGCCTTCAATACCTATCTGTATGATCGGTTCCTTGATTTGGGCTATCAGTTCTCGCCAATAGGGATAGTTTTTAGGGTTTTGCTTCCCATTACGCAAAGCCTTGGAATACGGCGAAATAATTATCATAGATATAGTTTCCGGTAGGCGCTTTCCAAACTATCTTTCCATTTCCACGAGTCCATCTTCTTATATATATTCCACGGCTCTATATCTCCGAACAGGCGTTGTGCTTCAGCTATGGAGCGCCCCGGTACTACTTCCGGGTAACAGGTAAAAAGCTCGGGATTTTTGATTTCAGGCAATATTTTGCTGAAAACAATATGGTCGCCCAACCCGCTGTTCAGGACTACTATAGTCCGATCACTTAAATTAAGGGTATTTCGGAATATCTGTTCATCATGCCAAAACATTTCTTCTTTGATTTCAGAACGTATACCACCTTCAGGATTCCTGAAATGCCAAGTATTAGCATTGGGCGCAACAAAAAGCTTATAGCCTTTCAAAAATAGCCCATAAGTAAATAATGTTTCTTCCCTAAATGCTTTGCGGGATAACCCCAAGTTATAGTCATGCACCCCCGCCCGGTATAAGAACGAACAGTGCAAATGCTCTACTTCTTTAACGGTGCTTATGAAGTTCCATTGGATATTGTTTTCGCTATCTATATTAGCTATATGCCCGGTTGATGTATTCGTAGGCAATAACGGCGGGGTTAAAATCGCGCCGCCTATAGCGCCCACATTAGGCGCTATAAATAGAGCCAGTGATTCCAGTACATTAGGTTCAGGTATTGCATCATCATCCACACGCCATACCCATTCAAAATCCATGCTGTTAGCCATTTGGTGTATGTGGTGCTGGCCTTTCTTTTCCGCGAACAGCCATTCCCATTTGATGCCTTTAATATCCAGCATTTGAAAGAAATACTGATAAAGCATTTCATTACGCATATCCTTTGGCTCATCATTGTCATCGAATATAATCAGTTTGTCCGGCAAGCGGGTCTGATTGATGATGGCGTTCAGCACCAAGGGTAGCGTTGTGAAATAGCGCCCGCGTGTGGCTACAGAGCAGAGGATTTTGTCCATTTTCCTATCAGCAAATTAAGATGGTTGACATCATCAACAGGCGCGGCGGTTTCAGTTATTTCGCCTGCTTCGTTGATATAATTAAATTCAAATCCGGGAAAATGTGATTCGTTCAAGCCATGCAACTTATGATGCGGCCCCCAAAACCCCACCGGCTCATTCATCGGAACGGTAAATAGCAAGCACTGGCAATGCTGTTTCAGCTTTTCAAGTAAGTCCAGCCCCTTGTCCAGATGCTCAATAACCTCAAAAGCAACAATAGTATCGTATTGCAATAAAGGAAAATTGTTTATATCTGCGTTTATGAATGTAGTGTCATAGCCCCAATCCTGTTCTTTGGCTACATCAATAATAATAGGGTCATAATCTACTCCGGTATATTCAATATATTTTGGAAAAAACTGTACGCCGTAACCATTAGAGCATCCAATTTCCAGTATTTTTTTGCCTATGGCATTTTGTGCTGCCCATTGATAGCGTGTGGTTTCACGCGGGAATACAGTATCACCTTTCAGGAATACCGCGCGTTCCCAGTAGTTTGATAGCCGCCAGTGATACCAGTCAAAATTATACTTTTTGGCTAACTTCAAAGAGTTCCGCAAGAAAATATCAGGCCAATTTTTAACGAGGGTTGTGTCATGCACTGTACCCTCGCCTTTATGATAGATGGGGAAACCGCCTGTATAGAGTTCACCGTTCCACGTTTTATCAAACACTTCGCATACTTCAAACCCGGCTTTTTCAGTTTCAATACAAAACTCTGTATCCTCTCCGCCGCCTACGCCATATTCTTCATTCAGCAAGCCTATGGCTTCAAACACCTTGCGATGCACCATGACACAAAAGAAAACAGCGAAGTCGCGCCCTGCGGGTTCAGAATGTCCTTTGATGATGCAGGATATTCCGCACTTAGAGTTTGACTCAAAGGGCTTATTCAGTATTTCCAGCCATTGATTCTTAGGCTGTGCTAACAAAACTGTATCGTTGTTGAGCAACACTATTTTATCAGCAGCAGCGCGGTTAATGCCCCTATTGGTAGCTTTGGCGTAGCCTAAAGGTTCACCATCCCATACGATTATTAGATTAGGAATCACCGTGGATAAATACACTAAATAAGCGTGTGTATTATCAGTGCAGCCATTAGCGGATATGACCAACTCAACATCGGTCATATCCGTGTACTTTATAATGGAATCCACACAGGGCTTCAGATATGTTTCGCAATGATTATATGTGGGTATGATAATACTGTATTTCATTTCCCCTTCTTTTCTCCTTGTATTTGCCATGGTGCTTCTCCTTTACACATTTTAATGAACATTTCCTTTTGAGCATCCCACGCAGCACCCCCCGCAGCCCCCGCAGCATTCGCCGCAGCAGCCGCCGCAGCATCCCACGCAGCAGCCCTCGCAGCATCCCCCGCAGCCCCCGCAGCAGCCCTCGCAACATCCTCCGCAGCATCCCACGCAACATCTTCCGCAGCAGCCCACGCAGCCCTCGCAGCAGCCTTTAATTCGTTATCCGTTGCCAAACCTAAAGCGTGATTCTGGGCCACAACTAAAGCGTTTTTGGATCGTTCATCAACCATCAAGTGTTCGACTTGCTTGGCACACCAGATGGCATACATTCTGAAATTTGACATCCAGTCATCAGGAGCTGCTCTCAAGCACCATAATGTGTCGTCTAGTTCATTACTTTCAAGGATTGTCAGGAAAGACAATGGCGCGTCATCGGCTTTAGTTTTACCTAAATGTTTGAGCAGCTTGACCCACCCTGATTTGCAAAGTTTATATGAGCGGATTTTGTTAAGTGTGGTTATCATTTTGTTTTCTTAATAGGCTCCGGCTTTTCCTGACCGCAAGATTCGCATTTCATTTTAATCTCCTCACGTTATTACCCACAACCTCAGCAGGTGGTGGCGTGTAGTCCTTCAAAATAGGATACTTTTCTTCACGCGCCAGCTTGTTTTTCTTCGCCATTTCCGCGATTACTTGCGGCGTGAAAACATGGGCGCGCTTCGCATAAGGATCGTTCATATTTCCTCCAAGATACGTTTTATGTTTATGCCGCCATAGCCAGCAATTCAACAGCGCGATCTTTGATCTTAGCGCCACTGCCGAACCATGCCGAGTTAAGCCGGTTCTCATTGGCGCGTGAGGGCGACCAGTGGTCGTAATACTCCGTCACGGCGTTCAGCATCCCCCACTTGGTCTGCCCGACCAATTCCGCGCCTTTGGCTTCGCCATTGAATAGCGATAGAATTTTGCAATAGGCGCGATTGCCGGATATGTCATAGCTTTCATCAACACCTTGAATTGTGGGCAACAACAAATTGCTGAGAAAAACATCGGCGCTGACTATTCCTAGTTTTTGCGCTTGCAAGGCTTGAGCCATCCCCATGAAAGTGCCAAAGCTGGCTACGGCTTCACCTAGTTGCTGTTTTATTACTTTATGGTCAAAAGCCGTAAGATGGTTAAAAGAAACAGTGTTGGCGTCACTACCACAAGCAGCGCTAAGAGTGTTATTGCAGACAACGCGAATAGTAGTAAAACGAGCAGTAGTCGCCAAAGAACGATCACAAGAAGAACTAAGAAGCAAAAAACCGCCAATTCCATCATCTTTGCATACCTCGCCAAAGTTACCCGTTTCAGCCAGCGCCCAAAAACGCTTGCCACCGAACAGCGTGCCCGCTGTACGCAACTTAAAACCGTTTTCATCTACAAGATCGCGGAAAAATTCCAAAACCTCGATAGGTTGCACGATGTTATAGCGATCAGATACGATGCCTAATGGTGCATTGGTGTCAGAACGATAAAGCACATTCTGCCCGGGGAAAGGCGCGGTTAATAAGTTATCTTCCGGTGTATATTCTACAAGCGATTTTTGTACTTCCCAATCCATGCCAGCCGCTACGCTCCACGTTTCAATGGTGGCATCTTCTTCAAGGTCTTGTCCGAGATTATGCCAAGGCGTTTCCCCTACAAAAGCCATTTCGACAAAGCCGTTCTCTCTTATGCTCAATTCATGCGCCATGTTATATTTTCTCCGCTTTAGTTAAAATTTCAATTCTCTCTCTATCCGCTCGCAGAGCGGTGTATCGCTGATGCAACCGCCGTAAAATAGACAGGCGGCGTTCGTTTTTTAATTCTTCTTCCAGCAATGCCAGCACTTCCGCTTCTGAAAGGCTATGCAAGGTATTGTTAAGTGATCGCCAAGTTAATTTACTCATATTTTGCCTCCGAGAACCCAATGTATCATGTCAAATACTTTTTGACAAGTCTTTTATTCGTTTTTCCAAAAGCCAAACAGCTTTTACGGCTTTGTCATACCGCTTTTGGGCAGCATTATAGGTTTTGTCGCTAAGTTTAAGTTCCTGTTTAGCAACAGCTAATTTTAACTTTATGGCTTCAATTCTGGTCATTTTAATGCCTCTAATGCTAGGGTTGAAATACTGCGTTTATTGGTCAATGATTCTAAAATCTGTTCGTCCACGGTGTTTTCAGTTAATAATAAATAGCACCATACGTTCTGTGTCTGCCCTGAGCGATGCAACCGTCCAATGCACTGTTCATATAGTTCCAGTGACCACGGCAATGACACAAATACTATCTTATTGCCGCCATATTGCAGGTTCAGCCCATGCGCGGCTGATTTAGGATGCAATAGCAGCAGTTCAATATGACCTCCATTCCAGCGTTCTATAGCGTTGGGGCTATCTAAAGTCTGGGCGTGTGGGTAACGCCGCAATAGCTCGGCTAATTCTTCCTTGTAGTTATAGACGAGGATGGTATTAGCTCGCTGATTCTCGGACAATAATTCTTCCAGCAAATCAAAACGATGAGGTGAAAACCATATCGGATTTTGTGTTATCAGGAAATCCCCCGGTTTGTCAGGATTCGGGTGTTTTATAGTGTCATACACGAAGCCTGATGCCATTTGTTGCAACTTGCCTACTACTACCCCCGCGTTGAGCGCCGTGATAGTGGCCTCCGTGAAATCCACAGAGAAGTTCTTTTTCATTTCTTTATAAGGTACAGGATCAGACAACTCACAATACAATTTCACTGTATGCAAGGGTGGTAGCTTGTCGCGATACTCGGCATTATCCAGTACAAAAGTAGCGGGCTTAATGCGCTCCATGACCTGCTCCAAAGCCCAGTACACTGGCTCCCATTGCCCAAACTCACGATTAACACAGATAAAATATTGCTGTAAAAAGCGATTTTTTGATTTACCAAGCAAGGACGCATCCACTATTTTGCATTGCCCGAACACGTCCTCTAACCCATTGCTGGTAAAGGAACCAGTCAATCCCCATCGCGTATTCACGTTGCCTATTTGTTCCAAAAGCGCTTTATAGCGCTTGCCACTTGGATTTTTTAGCTTGGTCAATTCGTCAAATACGATGCCGTCAAAGGGTAGCGGTGAAGGTAGGGATTGAAGATTGTCATAGTTAGTGACTACTATTTGCGTATTAGCGTTGAACGCTGCTTCACGCATTTTAGGTGTACCTACTGCAATGGATATAGTAAGATCAGGTGCCCATAAATCGCGTTCTTGCTTCCATACATGAGTACAAACGCGTTTCGGTGCCACCACCAGCCAACGCTGGATATGACCGTCATCGAGCATGGCTTGCATAGCGGTTAAAGCCGCCGCAGTTTTCCCTGCGCCAACAGGAGCCAGAATCATGGCGCGATCATTTTCGTACAAAAAATCAACGGCTTTTTCTTGATACTCTCTTAATTTCAAAGCCCTTTCCTCGCATACATCCATTCGTTTATATCTTCCTTTGATCGTAGACAAGCATAAGTTTGCCGCAATGCAATAACATCGGCAGCAAAAAGTGTTTGTAATTTGGATAGCTTTCCTTTAGCCTGTTTGATCTCTACGAACCAAGTAGAACCGTCAGGCAGACAGGCGATACGATCAGCCACGCCGTTTTGCGTTACTGACCTGAATTTATAGGTTTTTCCCCCGAGCATAAGGACTGCCCAGATGAAATGCTGTTCTATGCTGCGTTCTGAAGTGTTCATGGGGAATCAATATATAGCATAAAAAACTATTTGACAAGTTTGTTTAATGTGATACATTGAGCGTTCAGATTAAATTAACCTAAAAAGGGCGAATAATGAAACACTCAAGCATCGTTGGTGGTTCCACTGCTTCCCGCGTAATCAACTGCCCCGCATCTGTTAATCTCGTAGCTAAAATGCCCCCGCAACCATCCAGCAAATACGCTGATGAAGGCACTTTGTTACATAACGCTATGGCTGAAATACTCGATCATGGATTAGCCGCTGAAGAAGTATTGGGCATGACCTATAAAGAGCATGTACTGACGCAAGACCTTCTGGATGACAAAATTCTCCCTGCGCTATCTAAACTCAGTGAACTAGACCCTAAAGGCGAAATGGAGTTCACGCCTGAAGTCAAAGTTGATTTTGGCGATTTTATGCCGGGGGTTTTTGGTTCGTCCGATTTGATAGGGCGGCTTGATAATCGCGCTTTAATACTTGACTGGAAATTTGGGTCTGGTGTATTAGTGGAAGCTGAAGAAAATATGCAGGGGCTATTCTATGCCGCCGCTGCCATGCGTACCCCTGCACTCTCATGGGTATTTGACGATGTTACAGAAGTGGATATTGCTATCATTCAACCCCCCGCCATGAAAGTATGGCGCACTACCGTCAAACGCATCAAACAATTTGAAAAACAACTCGTAGCCGCTGTGCGCGAATCAAAGCACAAGGATGCCCCTATGAGCGCCGGGTCGCATTGCCGCTGGTGCGCGGCTAAACCGCTGTGTCCGTTGATGACCGGCGCGGTGGATCGTATGATTACCACGCAGTTAGCGAATATAAACCCCGAACAAATAGGGGCATTTTTAACTCAAGCTGAAATTGTTGAAGAATGGATAGCGGACGTAAGGAAATTGGCCCATCAATTACTGGAAACTGATATTAAAGTACCCGGTTATAAGCTGGTAGCTAAACGTGCATCACGGCAATGGGCCAGCCCCGATAAAGCCATTATTAAATTAACAGCTTTGGGATTAGAACTTAACGAACTGATTAAGGAAGAACTGATTTCACCGCCGCAAGCGGAGAAAGTGCTTAAAAAGCATGGCCTTCAACTGCCTGATGAATTGGTTATTTCTGTCAGTTCGGGGAGTACGCTTGCCGAGGATTCTGATCCTCGCCCGGCGGTGTTGCAAATTGGACGCCAAATTTCTGACGCCCTTTCTAAATTAAATTAAAAGGATATTAAAATGTCAAATGTTACAGTATTCAAAAACGCAGGGCTGCCAGCATTGAAGGATTTGGCAGAAGGGCTACGCGCTAACGCAAAAATCACAGGTGGCGCGGATATACTTATCAAAATGGATAAGACAGGACACTGGACTTATGGGGTAGATCAGGTTGAAATTGAAAAAGATTCGCTTTGGGTAGTCAACCCTTTCTCATTCATTCATGGGTATGTTGCATGGGGTGATGGTGAATTGTTGGGGGAGAAGATGGTTAAGATCACACAACCCTTACCTGAATTGCAGGAAGCCCCTGCCGGTGCCCGCAAAGGTTGGGAACAGCAAATTGGTTTTTCAATGGTCTGTATTACGGGCGCTGATGAAGGGGTAGAAGTACGCTTTTCCACCGCTTCTGTTGGTGGTCGTCGCGCAGCGCAAAAGTTGGGAAGTGAAATTGCCACACATATTATGGCTGAGCCAGAAACGCCTGTCGCTACTATTGCATTGGGCACTGAGCACTATATCCATGATCGCTATGGCAAGATATTCACGCCTGTTTTTGAAATTATGAAGTGGGCGACAATGGATAACACTGACCCCGACCAACCTAAACTAGAGGTAGATACAACTGCAACTGAAAAGGTCGAAAGTGCAAATTCTGAAGTGGCTGCTGGTCGCCGTCGCAGGACAGTCTAGTTCTAACCACTGCCGCCGCCTTCTTGTGGCGGCAGTTTTTTCCTTTGTGGAGCAATTATGTCAATTCTTTGGATTGATTACGAAACTAGAAGTCGCTGCGATTTGCCCTTATCAGGCGCATATAATTACGCCCAACACGCGTCTACTGATGCGTTGTGCATCGCTTATGCCTTTGACGATGAAGAAGTGCAGTTGTGGTTGCCTACTGATCCTTTTCCTTATGAAGTCGCAGAACATTTCAAGGCGGGGCATCAAATTCGGGCGCATAACGCGGCCTTTGATCGCCTCATTACTTGGTATGTAGTCTGTCCTCAATATATTGTACCAGAACCCGCATTGGAAAGCTGGTATTGCACCGCAGCACAAGCCCGCGCAAATTGTTTCCCCGGATCATTAGAGGACGTAGGCCGCTTTGCGGGCATGGGCATGAAAAAAGATTTTCGTGGGGGGTATCTCATTCGGCAGTTAAGCATCCCCAATAGCGAGGGTAAGTTTAGCAATGACCCTGAATTGTTAGCTGAAATGTATGACTATTGCAAGCAAGACGTTCGCGCTATGCGAGCGGTCAGCCTTGCCATGCGTCAATTAACTGATGAAGAATTAAGCGATTATCACCTGAATGAAAAAGTTAATGACCGCGGTGTGCTGGTGGACGTTCCTTTGGCGCTGGCAGCTAAACGATACGCAGACATTGAGTTAAAAGAAGTGGAAACTTTGGTGCAGGATATTACTGATGGTGCTATCACCAGTGTCAGAAGCCCAAAAATGCGTAAATGGGTGCAAGCGCGACTTGGGCCAGAAGCCTTGAAGTTAATGACGGTCTATATAGGCGGCGAAGCCAAGCAATCTGTTGATAAAACAGTACGAACTAACCTTCTTGCGATGGCTGACGAATACCCCGATGAAGTGCCATATGAGGTAGCCGATGTATTGCAATGCGCCACGGATATTTGGGCATCAAGCGTAGCCAAGTTCACACGCATGGCTAATCTGGCTGATGTGGAAGATCATCGGGTGCGCGGAGCGTTTATGTTCAATGGCGGCGGGGCTACGGGTAGGTTATCATCCATTGGTTTACAGCTACAGAATATGGCACGAAAAACCGCTGACGATCCTGTAGCAGTGCGCGAAGCTATGCTCAGTAACCTGCCGCTTGTGCCTGCTCACGGTATTAGTGTTAGTGAAGTGCTGAAAGGTATGCTGCGCCCCGCTCTCATACCCGCCGAGGGTAACGTATTTGTTGTGCTTGATTGGGCATCTATTGAAGCCCGCCTTAATCCGTGGCTATCTAATAGCCCATTAGCTGCTGAATTACTTGAAGCATTTGCAGCGGGCAAAGATATATACGTTCGTGAAGCCTCAAAAATGTTTTTCACGGCTGAATCGGAGATTAATAAGGGGCAGCGTCAAGTAGGTAAAGTGTCTATACTAGCTTGCGGATACGGGGGCGGCGTAAAAGCATTTTCAGCTATGGGGCGACTTTATGGCCTTGTTATGGATGACACCCAATCTCAAATTACTGTAAATACTTGGCGTAGATTAAATCAATGGGCAGTGCAATACTGGTACGAAATAGAAGAAGCTTATACCCGCGCCATGCGAAATCCGGGGTATGAGTTCACCGCAGGGCGCGTTACCTATCTCTATGACGGCGTGCATCTTTGGTATATGCTTCCATCAAGGCGCGCGTTGTGCTATCCCTTCGCAAAACTTGATGATGACGGCATTACTTATGCAAAAGCCGCATGGAAAGCCAAATCCGACGATAAAGAATGGCCCAGAGCGCGGCTTTGGCATGGTATAGCCGTTGAAAATATCTGCCAAGCCGCTGCTAATGATTTATTACGCAATGCCTTACGTCAGATTGATAATGTAGTATTGACGGCGCATGATGAAATTGTCATTGAGTGCAAAGAAAAAGAAGCGGAAAAAGTGCTGCACCGAACCAATCAAATCATGTGTACGCCGCCGCCGTGGTGTTCTGATCTGCCACTGGCAACTGAAAGCAAGATAATGTCACGATATGGCAAATAGCGAAAAGCCCACCCCAATAAGGAGTGGGCTTTTCTGACCAAACTAGCAGGGGAACTAAAATGGCTGGACAAATAATATCACAGATTGATTTTGTTGAGTATTTACAAGGATTGGCAGCAGAAGGCGAAACCAGCCTGATTGTGCGGCAAAAAGAAAAGATGAAGCAAGGACTACCCCTGCTGCATTTGGACAGCACGCCGCAATATGTATGGATGCCCTCTCTGCCGGAGAATTTTACCGTTCGCGGGCAAGGTTCATGGTATGGCAATACTGGCTCCTATTTATTGGAACGGTTCGTTGACGGCAAACTATCCGCATCAGCGGCTAATTGCGAATATGTCTTGGTTATGGTGCTGGATGACATAGGCACCAAATCCAAAGAACCTCCTTTGCCCCCCACATGGAAAATTGAAACGTCCTCCGGCAATCAGCAATGGGGCTATGCTTTCACCGTGGATGGCGCACCCACCAAAAATGACTTCAGCGCCGCAATCAAAGCTATTGCAGCAGCGGGCTTTACGGATAAAGGCGCTATCAATCCGGTGCGTAACTTCCGCATCCCCGGCTCTGTCAACCTGAAGCCCGGCAAGAATAACTTTGAATCCAAACTATTGGAGTTCCACCGCGAGCGTGAGTTTACTTTAGATCAAATCTGCACCGCCTTGGGTGTGGTGCCGGGCGCTGCTGATACCACAGGCACCCACACCATTCATTTAGCTGACGATGGCGGCGATGATGTATTGGCATGGCTATCCGAGAATAACGAAATCATCGAGGACGGCAATACGGCGGGCTGGTATGGAGTGCTATGCCCCAATGCGGACGCACATACGGATAGCAATCCTATGGCGCGGTATCATCCCGCTTCACGTTCATTTTGTTGCTGGCATGAACATTGCCAGCATATTGATTCCAATAAGTATCTTGAAATTGTCGCCGATTGGGGCGGCCCGCGGCGAACCCCCGGCGTACGGGCCGAATTATTAACCAATGCTTTCACAACAGCTTTGGCTGACCTCACACCTGAAGGTATGTTCGCTCGCAGAAACGATACTTTACTTGAGGAAATGGAAGCGCGGGAATTAGGGCGTGTGAAAAAAGAGGAGTGGCATACCCGTTTCGCCTATGTTATTGCTAATGATTCCTATTTCGATCTTGAGTTCAGGCGCGAATTGTCGCGTGGGGCTTTTAATGCCATATTTCGCCATGTACCTTGCAATTCTGTCCATACCAACAACCGGCGCGTAGAGGCATCCATACATTTTGATGAGCGTCGGGAAGTACAAGGCGCTGCATTGCTAACCAATCTCACCTACGCCGCCGGTGAAGGGGTATTCGTGGGGATGCAAGGCGATAAATACGGCAACCGATGGGTCAATGCCCGTCCTGATATATCCGCACAGGGTGGGGGGGATATATCCTTATGGCTTGATCTATTGCACAAGCTGGTGCCCATAGAGCGTGACCGCGAGCATATCCTAGATATTATGGCGTTCAAATTAAAGGAACCAGCCATCAAGATCAATCATGCGGTGCTTCATGTGGGGGATGAAGGCTGCGGCAAGGATTCCCTGTGGGCACCTTTCATCTGGTCGGTCTGTGGCCCTTATCTTAAAAACCGCGGGTATATGGATTCGGATACCATCGGCTCGCAATGGGGCTACGATCTTGAATCTGAAGTGCTTATTATCAACGAATTAAAAGAGCCGGACGCCGCTTCGCGCCGGGCTTTGGCTAACAAGCTGAAGCCTATTATCGCAGCGCCCCCTGAAATGCTGAACATTAACCGCAAGGGTCTGCACCCCTATCAAATGGCGAATCGCGGGTTTGTTCTGGCATTTTCCAATGAGCAGATACCCATTACCTTGGCATTGCAAGATCGCCGCTGGTTCTGCATATTATCCGAAGCCCCAAAGATGGCTGACGAAGAAGGTGCCGCCATGTGGCGCTGGTTCAACCAAGGGGGATTCGCTCAAGTGGCGGCCTATTTATGGACGCGCGATGTATCAGCGTTTCTGCCCGGCGCGGCCCCTGCCACCACAGAATACAAACTCAATCTGATCGAGCATGGACGCTCACCGGCTGAGGGGCATATCATTGAAATGATACGCAACAAGCTAGGAGAGTTCGCGCACGGCATTATCAGTAGCCCGTTCCACCCGGTCTGTGATCGCTTGGCAGGGTCTATTCCTCATGGGGTAAAGGTTCCCCCCGCCGCATTGCTTCACGCGCTTAAAGAGGCAGGCTGGCGTGATTGCGGGCGGATATGCTCCACTGAGAATAGTTCCAAAAAGCATATCTTTGCCGAGCCATCTGTGGTGGCGGGCATGAATAGTTCGCAAATCCGCAATCTTGCGGAGCCTAAATGGGATAGCAATAAGGTAGTAGCAATTACAGGAGGTACACTAAAATGATTCACGCTATAATGATATGCCCACTCAATAGAAAAGGTAACAAAATGAAAAAAATACTTTTTGTTTTATTTTTTATTTCTTTAAATGCTCATTCAGCAAACATTGGAATTTGTAAAAATCAAGAATACGCTTTATGCGCTGCTTCTGCTGCAACTCCTACTGGAAAAACCATAACGGTTCAAGGAAAAACTTTTCGAGAAGGTGTGGCAGTTTGCCCGATTTTGACTGGGGATTCTATTGCCAATTTAGATCTTATGAACGGATCTTGCGATCATGCCCCTAACAAGGTTTGGTCTTTGTTTGGAGTTCCCCCACAAACAAGTTATCCACAAGGGCCAAGCTGGACTACTGTTACCGCAGTGGTTAGAACTTTTACAATAGGACAAACACCCACGACAGGCATGAGCAATATGTGGAGTTTTCCATGTGAAATTCAAGCTAAATCAGTTAATGGAGTAAAACTAGCTAGTTGCTATGGCCCGATTATGGAAAGCCCTTGGAACAATGGTCATGTTCAGCAAGGCGAAACGGCATTTACTCAAGCTCCAGCAGGAGCAACTTATCCCGTTGGCGGCAATATAGCTAAATAAATAAAGAAAAAGTGATAAGATAAAGCAGGAAATTTTGCGTATTAAAGCACAATGGGCGGTTCGGTGGTAGACCAAAGGCTAATCGGTTGGGTAAGTGCTTGATTACAAAGGGCTAATCGCTTGGGTTAATACAATTCTCAGGAGCCGCAAATATGAATAAGCCAGTGCGTAATGATTCGGGTGCCATCAAATACACCACGCTTTCTGCTGCTGCCCAAGCTTTAGGCAAGCAGGGCGGCAAGTCCACCAGCCCGCCTAAGTCCGCAGCATCGCGGCAAAACGGCAAGTTGGGCGGTAGACCTTCCAAAAGCGGATAATCATATAGTATTGAGGGGACGAATAATGCAAGCATTATGTTCTCTTAATACGCCTCAAACCTAATAATGGCCCGGGTTTCACGGCGAGCGTTAATCGCCCGTGGTTGTGGCGAGTCAGCTAAAATTGAATCGGCGCGGCGCAAGCGCAGGGTGTATATTTTCCCGTATATAGGCCCATAGCCGCCCTACCCTGCCCCAACAAGGGTCTATGCTGCACCGCAACAAGTTATGCTGCAATGCAATATGTTGCAGCGCAATAAACCATGTTGCAATGCAATATGTTGCACCGCAATAAACCATGTTGCACCGCCACAAAATACGCTGCCACTTCGCCGGCCGCTGTGGCCGCTGGTGCCCGGGCCGCTGGTGCCCGGGCCGCTGGTGCCCGGGCCGCTGTGGCCGCTGGTGCCCGGGCCGCTGTGGCCGCTGGTGCCCGGGCCGCTGTGGCCGCTGGTGCCCGGGCCGCTGTGGCCGCTACATCAATAGGCCAAAAAAAACCGCTAACGGTGAGCGGTTTTTTTTGGTTTATCGGCGGGTTACATATAATCGTACCCGCTACCCCCGGGCCATGAAGTATCATCCCACGGGTTGTAGTAAACACCTGCCAACGCGCGTTGCTCGCCGCGCGTTGTGCGTTTCGGCAATAGGCTTGGCGGAGCAGACCAAGCGTAGGTGTTAGATAACCACAGGCCACCCCATTTAACCCCTGCACTTTCATTAATGGTAACCGTGCGGCCTAGGCTGTCCATAATTATAAATTTATTGCTGTTGCCTATTTGATTACCTATCATATCCTGCAATGCCGGATTAAAAATAAGGTCGGGGTTTTTTGCCAGTAATGGAGTCAGGAACCGCGCGGCGTAGTGGTGAGTGTCTGACATTGTAGGATTGTCAGCGTTGCCGGTATGCAGAATACCGTTATGCATAAATTGTAAGTCGATGCCATGGTTTTTGTAATTCAAAACCGGATACGGGTGACAATTGACAAGGTCTGTATTGCCATGCGTGCGCATACGAAGATGCCATGCGCACTCACGGCCGGCGATATATTGATGATAAAATGATATCAATTCGCCTTCGTGTTTTGGTAAGGCTTTTTTTACAATCAAGCGGCCTTTGCCGTTGCTGTACATAACGCCTACGCCGTCAGGATTGTATAAATAGAAATCGGTCAGCCAGTCATTGCTCAAAGCCGGTAGGTTTTTTGGTTGTTTGATCAGTAGGCACATTATGCGACCTCTTTAGCGGTTAAAATTGCGGGTTTGTTTTTCAGTTGTTTTGGTAGCGCGTAACCGTCTAATCGATCATGCAGGAGCGTTAGTAGGTGGCGCGCGTTGCGCTTATTTTCTGGTTTATCTATATAAGCAATAAACGCGGTTGTGGTGAGATTATTCGCACTCGTATCGCGCGAAAAAAACCAGCATATTCTGGCAAACTCGAGGCAGGCCATGACGGTAGTGTATTTCAGCGACCCCTTGAATAGTCGAAACTCAACAGTGCGCGGATTATAAAAATTTAGTGCTTCATAGCGTGATGTGTTGAGGTTGCGCAGTGCTTGTTCACTATCATCACGATTCATAGCACTGCGGAGCCAGTGTTTATCTTCCGCTTTATTCTTTATTTCCGCGAACCCGTTAGAATCTCTGCGGGCTATAGCGTGGATAAGTTTTGCGTTTTCAGGAGCGTTAATGAATAACACCAATTTTGCGGCATGGTACAGGGTCATGGTTGATTTGCATACATGAACATGAAGGCCGCAGGTGCGGGTGTCGTGCGATTTTGCGCCGCGCAGGGGCTTAGAAAACAGGTTTTTTAGCATAACCTCGTGCATATCCAAGCCGGTGTAAGCAGTGACAATTTCGAACCCGTTATCAAGTGATCCGTCATTCTCGCATAATGCGTACCTGCTACCGTCATCGGTTCGACCTATGCGATTTATAACGGTTTCCGCTAGTTCAGATCGGGGCACACCATCACATTCTAGCTCTAGTTCCAAACCCAACATAACGCGCGGTTTTTCTTTATCGAATTTTGGGGAGTGAAGATAGCCCAGTTTACGGTTGCTAGAGTGGTAATCACCTATATATTCACCATCACCATCACTATCACTATCACTATCACTATCACTATCACGATCACACCCATGACGATCATACCCATCGCGATCATACCCATCGCGATCATACCCGGAACAATCGAAACCATCAGAGTCGTAGCCATCGGCGTTTAAACCATCAGAGTCGTAGCCATCGGCGTTGAAACCATCAGAGTCGTAGCCATCGGCGTTGTAGCCATCAGAGTCGTAGCCATCGGCGTTGTAGCCATCAGAGTCGTAGCCATTGGCGTTGTAGCCATTGGCGTTGTAGCCATCAGAGTCGTAGCCATCAGAGTCGTAGCCATTGGCGTTGTAGCCATTGGCGTTGTAGCCATCAGAGTCGTAGCCATCAGAGTCGTAGCCATTGGCGTTGTAGCCATCAGAGTCGTAGCCATCGGCGTTGAAACAGTTTTGGCTTGGTGTTTGTAATGTCAGCATTTTGCATACCCCCTGATTACCAGAATTGCCACTATTGCGCATGATGCCGCGCCTAGTATCAATACGGCGGTGATAATGCGATTAAAAAACCGATCAGAATCAAATCGTACTCGCTGTATTTTCATTTTCTACCCTTTTTTGTGTGCATGGCGGGATTGCCAAGCCTCCATGCTACGCCTTTTCTGTATCTCGCAAAACATTATTTTGCAGGATGTAAATAGTTATTGAATAGTTAAACGGCGGGAGGCAAAAATCGTACTAGAATCATGCTGTTAGTTGCTATCGTTATAATAGTTATTATGTTTTAAGTATTATTGGATATGATTAGTGTAAATGAGTATCATTCTCAATTAGATTTTGCACACGCTTTCAGCTCTATAAAACAGACCGCTATTTTGACGATTCTAACTATTCTGGTAAATTTTCATCACGCCCCCCTCAACACTCTGAAAACAACCCTGCACACAAACCCATCAACCACCCATGACTATCGCGACTATATATAGTCCGCCGCTCAACCACCCATGACTACCGCGACTATATGACGCAACGCAATATATTGTGGTGCAATAAACCATGTTGCAAAGCAATATGTTGCAGCGCAATAAACCATGTTGCAGTGCGGGATTTTTTGCCCACAAAATCGACTTCTGATTGGCACTCCCACACCTACACAACATTTTTTATTAAAACGAAAACTGCAACACACTTTTTTGCACCTGCGTACCCCACAGGGTTTTCAGCTTATTCCCCGGAAAAATTTTTATGGAATCAAAAACAGGTTAGTAACCACTAACTTGCTTTTTCCTCTTGTATGTATTACTTTTCATTTATGGCCCCTGTTAAAAAGGTGTGAAAATGACTGATGACCTCTATGTTGACGAATCCCCTACCGCTGAAGTCGCCCCCACAGAAGCAACGGATGTATCCACCGATGTTGCGCCGGTTGACGCTGTTCAAACCTCCACGGTTGCGAGCCCAGCGGTTGCGCCTGCGGCCCCATTGACCCCTGCTTTTGGTGATGCCTTCAATACCTTCCTGAATGAACTGGAAGGACAGATGGGTAAAATGGAAATGGCTACGGCGATTTTTCACTTTTCCGTTATTAAGCAAAAAATCAGGGAAATGATCGCTAAAGCTAGGGCGGCGCTCTAAACCATGAAGTTCTACAATATGGGTGACTCCATCTTCACTCTTAATATGGAGCCAGTAGAACTGAAAGCCACGGAAGAAGAATTGCGCCTGCTCTATGATGCGGCCTATAAAGGGCTGCGTGGGGATTCCTTGGCTATAAAAATGGGCTATCGGCCCGTAGCCTTCAAAATGCTGCGTGAAGTTGACCCTATGATTGAAGTCATCATCCTGCGCGCCCATGCCGACTGTGAAGAAGCGGTGAGCGACGGGATACTGAACAACGCTATCGTCAACAATGACCTCAAGGCGCAGATTCATCTGTCCACGCACCGCTTCGGCTATATGGCTGCCAAGCCGGTGGAAGGCGAGCATCAGGACATACGCATCATCATTGAGAACTCGCTGCCCGACCCCAAGCTCAACACTGATCCTGCCCCGAAACCATCCACCGATACGGCTAACAATCAATAGCCATGCTGCGTGTCACTCTGCCGGTACTCCACTCCGGGCAACTGGCCCTGTTCAACCAGCAGCAGCGCCTCAACGTGCCGCGCTGCGGGCGGCGGTGGGGCAAGACTCGCTTCCTCGAGTATCTGGCGGGTAAAAAGGCCAGTAATGGCGGTTCGGTGGGCATCTTCGCGCCGGAGCACAAGCAACTGGCGGAACCGTGGGATCACCTGCGCGACATGCTCGACCCCATCGTTCGCTCAGCCAACCGCAACGACGGCACTATCAAGCTGATCGGCAACGGCAAGATCGACTTCTGGACATTGAACGACAATGAACTGGCGGGGCGCGGGCGGGAATACGACTTGGTGCTGGTGGATGAAGCGGCGTTCACCAAATCGCCGCAGATGAAGGAAGAAATCTGGTTCAAGTCCATCAAGCCTACCATGCTCACCACCCGCGGCATCGCGTGGGTATTCTCGACCCCATCGGGGGTTGACCCCGACAATTTCTTCTACTCGGCGTGTAACGATGACACGATGGGGTTCAAGTCCTTCCACGCACCGACGAGCAGCAACCCCTTCGTGCCGCTGGATGAACTGGAGCGCGAGCGCGCGCGCAACCATCCGGCGGTGTTCAGGCAGGAGTATCTGGCGGAGTTCGTGGACTGGTCGGGGATAGCGTTCTTCTCCGCGGATAAAATGCTGGTAGGCGGTCAGCCGGTGCCCTACCCTGCCCGGTGCGACGCGGTGTATGCTGTCATGGACTGCGCGGTGAAGGGGGGAAAGGAACACGACTCCACCGCCACGGTGTATTTCGCGTACTCCGAGCACGCGGAACATCCGCTCACCATATTGGACTATGATGCCATCAACATAGATGGGGCGCTGCTTGAGAAATGGGTGCCGAGCGTGTTCTCGCGGCTGGAAGAATTAACCGTCATGTGTAAAGCGCGTAGCGGCGTGGCAGGTACGTTCATCGAGGATACGGCGGCGGGGAGCATCCTGCTGCAACAAGGACTCAACCGGGGGTGGAACATTCACGCAATAGATAGTAAGCTGACTCAAGCCGGGAAGGATGAACGGGCCATCAGCGTGAGCGGCTACTATCATCAGGAGAAACTGAAGATTAGCGATTATGCCTACAATAAGCTGTTGAACCTGAAAGGCAGCACGCGCAACCACCTGTTGACTCAGCTTGCCAACTTCCGCATTGGTGATAAAGACGCCAACAAACGAGCGGATGACATTCTGGATTGTGTAGTCTATGGAATCGCCATAGGCGTGGGCAATAAATTGGGGTATTAAACTATGTCTGACGTAACCGTAAGTGGTACTGTTCTTACTTCCCAATTAATGCAATTACTGGCGGCGAACGCTATTGAACCGGGGACTCAGGCCGGGTATCAGATTTGCAAGATCATATGGGAATTTCATCCGTTAGCGGGCAAATTGGTGGAAAAGCCCATCGTGCTGGCGCTCTCCAAAGAACGCTTCATCAATGTGGATACGCAGCCTAAAGACATGCTTACAATGGCGTTCCAGAAAGAATGGGACTCCTTGGAGGCTACCAATCATATCCGTGATGTAACCTTCCTGAAACGCGTATATGGTGCGGCGGCTATCGTATATGGCGCAGAGGATATACCCACTGACCAGCCCATTGATCCGTGGAAGCTACCTGACTTGCGGTTATATTTTAACCAGTTAGACCCGTTGAATCTGGCGGGGTCTGTCATAACCAACCAGAACCCCAACGCGCCGGACTTTCAAAAGCCCAAGAATTACATTACCGCCGCGGGTCAGCCCTATCATCCAAGCCGCAGCGTGGTGGTGTTCCACAACACGCCTATTTATTTATCCTATCAGCCTTCCGGCTTTGGCTATACCGGGCGCTCTATATTCCAGCGGGCGCTCTACCCTCTCAAATCCTTCGTGCAATCTATGATTACCGATGACATGGTGACAATGAAGGCCGGGCTATTAATCATCAAACAGAAGGCGGCGGGTTCCATAGTGAACCGCCTCATGCAGACTGCGGCGGGCATCAAACGAACCTACTTGCAGCAAGGCACTACGGGCAACGTATTGAGTATTGATCTGGAAGAAGAAATAGAGTCCATTGACCTTCGTAATACCGATACCGCCATGACCACGGCGCGGGATAATATCATCGCCAACATCGCGGCGGCATCAGATGTGCCTGCCATGCTCATAAAGGATGAAGCCTTCACCAACGGATTTGGGGAGGGAACCGAGGATTCCAAGGCTATTGTGCAGTATATCGAGGGTATTCGCGCCGATATGAGGCCTTTATATGAGTTTTTTGACAATATTGTGCAGCATCGGGCATGGAATAAGGGGTTTTTTGAGTCAGTTCAGGCTGCTTACCCTGATAAATATGGAAAAATGACCTATGAACAGGCTTTTTACCAGTGGCGCGACGCGTTCAAACCCTCATGGCAGAGCCTCATGGAAGAACCATTGTCCGAGAAAGTCAAGGTGGATGAAATTAAATTGAAGGGAATCACCGAAGTTCTGCGGACAGTTTTACCCGTTATGGATGGCCCCAACCGTGGGCGGGCAATCGAATGGGCGCAAGACAATCTGGCGGAAATGCCCGATACATTCAAAAGCGACCTTAACCTTGATATTGAAGAAATCATGGATTACGAACTTCCGGTGCCTCTCACCGCCCCCACTGAGCCGCCTAGCAAAACGTAAAATGACTTTTTACGAAACGCTTACGGCGGCAATTAACGATTTTATTAAATATGGCTTTGACAGTCCTGATCGGCTCGAATATTGGTCGAAAAAGCTGCGAAATACGCTGGTAAATTCATTAATTGACGAAAATTCGTTGAAAAATGCCGTTGAGAAGGCATTAAATACTGCTTATCACCGGCTGGTTACCAAAGGTAAGCTGGTAAATAAATATGTGGACAGGTTCACTATAGACCGATTGAAGCCCAAAATGCAGGAAGAATTACAGCGCCGCATCATGGTGAGCGCCAGATTAATCGAATTAAACAGAAATGAAACTGTTAATACTGTATTAAAACGATTTTCCGGGTGGGCTTCCAGCATCCCTGAAGGCGGCTCCAAAGCGGTGGATAAACTGGAAGAAAAGAAGGCTATCCGCAAATCTATCGTTAAAATACCTTACGAGCAGCGGAGGGTTATAATAGACCAGACGCATAAACTGATAGCCAATATCAACGATATAGTGGCTATTGATAAAGGAGCCATAGCCGCGGAATGGAACTCCCACTGGCGTGAATCAGGCTATGATTACCGGGAAGATCATAAGGAACGAAGCGACAAAATTTATCTTGTTCGCGGCAGTTGGGCAGTTGATAAGGGGTACGTTAAACCGGCGGACGGCTACACAGATGAAATAACATCCCCCGGAGAAGAAGTTTATTGCCGATGCTTCTATCGGTACATTTATACCTTGCAAAAATTGCCTGAAGAAATGCTTACCACAAAGGGCAAAACAGCTATACAATCGGGAAAAACCCAATAGGGGCGCATATGCCTTTTGAATCAGAAGCCCAAAGACGCGCCATGTACGCAGCCGCCGCAGGGAAAAGCACCCTTGGCATACCCCATTCCGTGGGTGAGAAGTTCATTAAACATGGTGAAGATGCTATTCCACCAGAACCTACCCCCCTTAGCACCCCCGCCATTGACGGCCTCCTAGAAACCGTTAAAAAAATAAACGATGAAGCCCCGGACAGAAAGGCGGCAGGAATAATGCTTTTGACTTCGGATAATGAAACCCTCCTTTTGCGCCGGGCGCAAAGCTGTGACTTCCCCGGGACTTTTACCATTCCCGGCGGGCATCAGGAAGAAGATGAAACGCTGGAAGAATGTGCTCGCCGTGAAACCTTGGAAGAAACGGGGTTTAATTATGAAGGCCCATTGGAATTACTCCGCGATGATGGGCATTTCACCACCTATATTGCCCGCGCTATTGAGAAATTTGACGTAACAATTTGTGATGAATCAACAGGTTATGTATGGAGCCATCCGGATGAATCACCCCGGCCCTTGCATCCCGCGCTTGAAGTAACTTTCCGCATTGCCGGGGCTAAAACCGAACATGATATTGCTGAACTGATGCGGGAAGGGTTAATGCCTAGCCCCCAGATATATGCCAATATTTGCCTTTTGGCTATTCGGATTACCGGCACCGGGCTGGCTTTCCGCTCAAGTATTGGGGAGCATGTCTGGCGCGATCCGTCACTTTATCTGAATGAGGACTTTTTGAAACGCTGCAACGGCTTAACCGTTGTGATGGATCACCCTGAAACTGCTGTTTTGGACTCCAAAGAGTTCAAAAATAGGGCTATTGGTAGTATTATGCTTCCATATATTCAGGGCGACGAGGTTTGGGGGATAGCAAAACTTTACGATCAGGAGTCGGTTGACGAGATTCTTGAGGGTGAAATTAGCACTTCCCCATCAGTAGTATTTGACAATGCTGCTGGAAACATTACACTAACAACTGAGAATGGCGATCCGCTCTTGATTGAAGGTGTACCCTTTCTTTTGGATCACATTGCTATTGTTACAAAGGCTAGGGGGTCAAAAGGCGTATGGGACAAAGGCGGCGAAGCTGCTGGCGTTTTATTAAACAACCAAGAGGTATCTGATATGACTGACAACACCAATACGCCCGCGGCAGATGCCCACGGTGAAAAACTCGACGCTATCCTGTCTGCTGTTGGCACTCTTGCCACCCGCGTAGATAGCATGGAAAAAAATCTCCCCGCACCTCCTCTCGTCACTGCTGCCGACAAAAAGCGTAAAGACGCTGCCGGTGGTAAAGAAGAACTGCCTGCTGGCGAAATTAAGCCTGATGACGACGATGATGGCGACGCCAAAAAAGATGATGACGTCAAAAAAGATGAAGAAGAAGAAGAAGAAATGGCAGCTAAAAAAGCTGATGACGAAGCTGCGATGTATGCAGATTGCCAAGCCAAGGCTGATAGCGTTTTAGCTTCCTTCGGTAAATCCGCTTCCCGTCCCCTGCAAGGTGAAACCTTAATGTCTTATCGCAAACGCCTGTTGCGCGGCTTGCAAGGCTATTCCGATAGCTATAAAGGCATCAATCTTGGTTCCATTAAAGATGAAGCCTTGCTGTCCTTGGCGGAAAAGCAAATTTTTGCAGATGCCTATGCTATGGCAAAAGCACCGCAAATGTTTGCCGCTGATCAACTGGTGGAAGTCCACGAAAAAGATCGGGCCGGGCGCACTATCACTAAATTCCGTGGCTCCATGTCGGCATGGCTGGATGATTTCAAAGTACCGGCATTGCGCGTCAAAGAATTTCACCTTTCCAACAATCAACGCTAAAGGATAAGCCATGACTGCTCAAATCTCATTGAACCCTATGGCTACAACCAACGCTGGTGGTCTGTTTACGACCAACACGGCTGGTTATACCCAAGGCGATGCACAAGACGACCCCGCAATTCGATTCGCGCTGGCCGGTGGTGTTCTAAGCACCGCCGCAACTACTCCTATTTGGGGCGGTATCCCCATTGAAGAACTTATCCCTACCGCGCAAGTTGGTGCTCAAGGGCAAGTTCAACCGGGTACAGATGTTATAGGGTCATCCATTCTTCAGGCTGTATCATTGGCTACTTCCACAGGCATTTGCGTATTTAACCAAGCCTTCGCCGGGATTACGACTCCGCAATCCACAGTACCTTTGTATTCCCCCGGCATGTCCGTGAATTTCTACCGTTTTGGTAGCGGAGCGCGGATTCCATTGCGCCTTGATCCCGCTTTGGTATCGCTGGAAGGTGAAATCATCAATACCCAATTAACTTGGGATTTCACTGCCAACTGGTTGACTACTTTTGATGGTACAAATGCTTTTCCCGTAAAAGTTCTGCGTGTTAGCACAACGGGCAATAAGTCTGTTAGCTATAGCTCAGATACGGGTAATGCTAATTGGATTACTACCGAAATTATGGCACTTTGCCTACTTTAATGCTATTCGGGTTATTCGGCTTAATCGGTAACTAATCTAAAAAAGGACACATATTATGTCAGGCTTCGCTCCCTCGTTTGTTACGGTAAATCCTCACCTGATGTTGCCAGAACTGATTATGCAATACAGTTTGGCTTCAGGTGCCTTCACAACCCTTGCCACTGAAAACCCCATGCCTCGCCTTGGTGAAGCTGACCTATATGTATATGCCAAAAAGGTTCAGTTGACCACACAGGTGACGGCTAATCAGTCGCAACAAAATCAGTTGCCTAGCGCTTCTGTCATCCCGAGCATGATTAGCACAGCGACTTATCGCTTGCAAACCCGCGCTCAGTACGACAATTTTGATGAGGCCGCTACCGGGGCTTGGGGTTATGCTCTGCCCCAAGCAATGCGGCTGGCTGCTCGTCAAGGTATCGCACAACAACTGCGTAATGCTCTGTTGTACGGCTATAACCCTGCCAATGGCGAAGGCTTGCTGAATACCTCCGGTGCTACTGCTGCTGTTCTGGGCGCGGATACCAACGGTAATTTGGGCTATTCCACATGGGATAGCGGTCAACTGGCTCAGTATCTCCTGAATATGATCGGCTCGTTGAAAGTTCGCACCCTGCAAATTGGACAGCCTTTACGCTTGGTGTTTTTGGCCCCTCAACGCTTCATTAGCCAAATTTCCTACTCTGGCGTAGTTTCACTGACCCAATTCCAGCGTATCGGAGCCGGTGTTGAAACTGCCGCTGGTTTGGTGGAAACAGTGGCTTCTTGGGCGGGTGGCGATGATGTATCCTTCGCTGCCGATGATACTTTGATTGGTCAGGGTTCTGGTGGTACAGATGCAGTTCTGTTGATTGCTCCTGAACTGAAAATTCCCAAAGCCAATACCAACATCAACACCAACATATTTGCGACTCTCACCCCAAATATGACGGCGACCTCGTTGATGCTGACTGATGTATCTGCGCCTACCGAAATCCCAACGCCTATTGCCGACGGCGGGATTACTACACTTTACACCCTCCGCTCTACTAGCGGATGGGGTATTCGTCCTGAAGCACTTACAATTTTAAGTGCTTCATATTAAAAAGCACTGAATAAAAAGCCCCGCTTCGGTGGGGCTTTTTTGTACTCCGTGTGATGCCGGGGTTAGATTCAATGAGGGGGCCGGGGGCTTAAAAAACCCCGCATCATCGGTTCCCTCACCCGATTAAGGGGAAAAACATGAAACTTTATGTGGCAAATTGCAGTAAGCAGGAATTTCACTTCACCTATATGCTGTTGGAAAATCCACGCCCTTTCGCGCATCATATCCGCGCCGGAGCGCAAATGCTGATTAATGGTTCCAATGATGAAATTGATCACATCATTAAACAGCATGAGATTTATGGCATGACGGAAATAGGTAAAATCGGCAGGGGCTTTGGTGGCCTTGCCTATTCTCTCGGCAAACCCATCAGTATTGATGGTATTGAGCATGGGCTGGAGTTACGCGATCAGGAAATGATTGATCGGGCATTGGAAGCCCGTAAAGTAACTGCCGTTGCTGCCGATCAAATCCTTTCCAATAAGGCGCAGGAAATGGGGCTGAAACAAAAAGCGGGTCTTGAAGTGGAAGTGCTGGAAGAAAAGAAAAATGCAGGGGATAATGAGCCTAAGTTTGAGCAGACAATCGAAGTAGTCCGCGAAGGCATTACCCCCAAAGGGCGAGGACGGCCTAGAAAGCATTAAAGGAGCGTTATGGCAGACCCCATTGTTTCCCCACCAACATTAACGGGCTTTATTACTTGGTCGCGGGCAGTAATGGGACTGACCTCCATCGTTATCGCTGATAATGATGTGGGATATGCTTATGCCTATCAGGTATCCCTTGATATGGTGCCCACGGATTTTTCAGCTACGCTGCCCGACATTTATACGCTGACGGTGTATAACATGGCGGGCAGCAATCTGCTCCAATGGCAACAGGACTACCCCGGGCAGACCTTTTTCGTTGATGCCAGAGCCGCCTATGGCATCAATAACTTTGTGGCAGGGGTAATCAATGCCGCATCCGATACGACCACCAGCGAAGCCCTATCAGTCGGCAAAGGGCTTCAAAATCTCGATCTTATCTCTTTGCAAGCCATTAAAAATCCCTATGGGCGGCAAGCCGTCGCCTTCATGCAATCTTTAGGGACGCTCTGGGGGCTTTCCTAATGAGCCTCACGCTGCATTTGGGAGTTTTTGACGTACCTGAACCCGAAGGAAAAACAACGGGTGAAGTGGGCATGGAACTGGAAGAAAAATACGGGTTATTTTCAGAATTTTACAAAAATAATGAAAATAAAATAGCCCTATATCTTGAGGATAGCGTTGCCGATGCTGTCGCTTCGGCAGTATCAGGCAATCCCATACCCGACCCTTTTGGTGACGCTACAGGGCTTATAGATAAGCGCTTCAAGGAATTTATAAGTCTGCAAGAAGTGGAAGGCTTAGGCATCCCCGGCGTACCTACTAAGGCTGCACTGGCTGGTCTGACCTTGCGTACTAGAAGCGGCAAGCGTATTCGAGGCGTTAAAAAAGGTCAAAAGTATAAGCAGATCAGGGGTGATCGTCGGCCTAGCTTTATTTATTCAGGCATATTGGAAGCTTCACTCAAAAGTTGGGTTGATTAATGAGTACCGTCGAGGAAAGTTCGGGCGCTAAGCCCCAATTAGCTTCTGGCTTGGCAGAAGGCGTAAATACGCTTTCAGGCAATCAGGAGATAACTTTTACCCTATATGCCAAGCTTATTTTGCCTCTTGATGGCTATGTTTTTTGGGTAAATGCTTCATTATTAACCGATTCCGCGCTCTATAATGCTTCGCAATATGACCGGCTGGAATATGATAATTACCCGCTTGGCGTCCCCGCCCGGCAAATTACGGTACAAGGCTCATTTCACCTGTCCACAGAACTGCTCCAATTAGAGGACAGAACCCCGGCGCATAACCATGTGATTTTTACTTCCCTGAGCGCGATTCAGGACTTTAATTTAATCAGCCCCCAGTTCATGTATATAGCGACCTATGAAGAAACGCGGTTCGCTTTTATACGCAGGGATAATTTCTATAAGCAAGCTGACCTGTATCATTATCGCGGTGATGCTTTGTATTCGGTAATGGATACACAAGTTATTGATTCCATGACAGGTTTTGATACTACCAGCGTCATAGTTTCAAATAGCTTACCCATTTGGCTGACATTAAATGCTCTTTTTCCGCTGTATCCTTCATTTCTGGTAGGGCAGAATTTGCCCCCACCTTATGCTTCTGTCCATATAGAACCATCGGATACGACAGCTTTGGGGCAGTTCCCCATAGTCAACAATATAATCCCCGGTTCCGGCCCGCCTGTGCAGTCCAGTTCTAACCAACTGGTGAGCGATACGGTTAAAATAACCATCTACGGCATACGCAATAATGAGGCTATAAATTTTGCCAATTATGTGTTTCAATACAGCATGAATACGGATAATATCGGCATAATGAATATGCCTGTTATTCGGGATGAAAAGCTGACTCAGACTGAATTTGGTATTATCGCTATGAAAAAGGTGATTATCTTCAAAGTTAGCTATTACCAGAACACGGTTAACAATGTAGTCCAAAAATACATTACTTCAGCATTTATGAGCACTACCCCGTAACTTAACATCAATGTCCAAAAAAAAGGAATACCAAAATGGCTATCACTTCAAATCCCGCAGTTATTAATGGCGCTCTTATCACCGGGCAGGGCATCCATTCCGTACTCAATGTTTCCGCGGCAACCGTAGTCAAGGCGATGCGAGGCCGCATTGTTAAAGTCAATGTGAATACCGCCGGTTCTACAGTAGGCTTGATTTATGACCATACGACCACTTCAGGTGTCGGTGCAGCTAATCTGGTAGGTACTATCCCCGATGTAGTAGGCACTTATACGTTTGACTTCCCATGCGGCGTTGGCATCGTTGTGGTGCCCGGTACAGACCAAGTTGTTTCTGTCAGCTATAATTAATTAGGGGACTATTATGCCCAATATTGTCAATGTAGTAGTTTCCCAACAGGTAGCAAGTGCGCCTTCCACGCTGCAAAGAACTGGCGCGTTTGTAACTCAGGGGGGCACCACGCTAACCGCGGGGAGTACCGCCCTCTTAACCCAAATGAGCGATTTGACTGCTATTCTTTCCAGTCCTATCGCTACAACTTCTCTGGTGTGGAATACAGGCGTAGTTACTGTAACTCTGGCTTCGCCGCATGGTATCCCCCTTACGGATACTCTTTTAGGAATTATTTCTGGCGTAACGCCAACGGCATACAACGGTACATTCACCATTACTTCCACTGGTACTAATACCTTCACTTATGCTTTGGTTTCCAACCCCGGAACAGCTACCGTTCAAGGAACATACGTTACAGAAGCAGAACAAGATTTGGTCGCTATGGCGACTACTTATTTTGCACAAGGAACAGGTAACGCAGTTTATGTGCTGGAATTAGGCATTGGTACTGCGGCGCAGGGGGTAACTGCATTAGCAGCATATATGGCTAACCCCACAATTCCGTTCTATTCATACTGTGTTACCACAGAAGTGTCGTCGAATTCTACGATGCCCGCGCTGGTATTGGCTAATTCTTCGCCAACATCGAAAGTGTATTTCTTCATAAGCGTTCAAGATATTACAACGCCGATGAACGCCGATTCATATGGGCCATATGAAGGCAACAAAGCAGCGGTTATTGTTTATGAAGATTTATCTGCGCCTGTAACTCAGTGGTCAGCAGCGGCGGTTATGGCGCAAACTCTGAACTATAATCCTGCGGCTAACAATCTGGCTTCACCGCTTGAATACACTTTTGTATATGGGGTTATACCCCCTGTTCTGACCAATGCACAGCAAACCACACTGGCGGCTATAGGCGTGAACTGGATTGGTACTGGAGCGCAAGGGCAAATCAGCACATCATTGATTGAGAATGGTGAGTGCATGGATTTACACCCCTTCAATTACTGGTATTCAACGGATTGGGTGAACATCAATGCCGCTATTGCTTTATCCGCTGCGATCATCAACGGCAGCAATACACCTACTAATCCGTTGTATTACAACCAAGCGGGCATTAATTCCTTGCAGCAAGTAGCACAAGCGTTGATGAATAATGGCATATCTTTTGGGCTTATTTTATCACCTTGCACTGTAAACGCTATTTCGTTTGTGAGTTATATAGCACAGCATCCGAGCGATTATGCAGCGGGTATCTACAATGGATTAAGCGTTACTTTCGTACCGTTGAGAGGCTTTAACTCCATTACTATCTACTTAACCGCGTCCAACATTCCCGTTTAAGGAGAATAAATAATGGCTACTCCACATATTGTACAAGGCACACTCAATCGGCTACTCGCAAGTGTAGTGTATTCAGACTTCGGTAGTTTGAATGTTACCTCCCCCTACTTAGCTAAAGAAGCTATCAGCATTAGCTTTGAGGGGGAATTGTCGCAACTGATCGGAACCTTAACCGGAGCCGTAACCAGTCCTGAGCCGTATATTTTCGCTAACGTAACAATGCACTTGCTTCGCACACAAGCACTTGCCGATGCGTATAAGACTCAAATTGAAACTAACACCACTATGGGGTCGGTTGCTATTTACCCCGATAACACAGTGCTGTCACCCTTTCAGTTTAATAACTGCGTTTTGTCAAATATTCAGGAAGTGACTTTCGACGGTACACAGGCGGGGCTGATTATTCACTTACGCGGTGTTTACTTAATTAACTCAACCATGTGGGCGGTTGCATAAAGGATAAAAAGTGAAAATTGACCGGAATCTGAATCTCGTGATGCCGATTCAGACGGCTAAAAATGGAGTGGTGCATATTCATTCAGTTTCTATTAGCCGCGCTGTTTTTGAGCAGTTTTACTTGGAACTTGGTAAGGTATTCAGCCAATGCTTTGATAGCGTGAATCAGGCGCATTTGGTTTTATCCGCGCCGCAATTAGCCTATCCCGCTTTGAAATCCATAGCTACCAAAGCGGGTAATTGGGATGGTACTGGTGGTGTTAAGTTCGGATTGGTGAATGAAATTATCCGTTTGACCAATGTTCTTGTAAGTGGTGAAAAAGGGTGGGAGTCGATACCCTTTGATACAGCGGTAAAACGCGGCGTGCTGGATGAAGATGACGAAGCTGAATTACTCAGTAGCCTCGTTTTTTTTACTGCAATCTCCAAGGTTGCTCCGAAGGATTTGAAAAATTCTTTCTTGGAGATGGCAGGAGCATTAAGAAATTGGGTGCTTTCATCCTTGGATGCTACGGGTTACATGAATGGTTTGCCGACATTGAACAAAAAAGAGCCTACTGGAAAAAAGGCCAAGGAATCCTCGGTAATATCCTAGACTCTCTCAGCAATGAATGGTTTGAGGAATTTGTGCAAGAGCATGGCGGCAAATGGAAAGACGCTCAAGAATATCGTAACCGTCATTTAATCCGCGCCATCAATAACAGATCATTTTTTTAACTCGATAAAGGTGTGATATGGCTACAAAATCCATTATCGAAATAGATTTATTAGACGAGAAGTTCCAAGCTTTCAATGAGCAGATGCTTAAACTCCAAAGCATCCTTGAAGCTATGCCGGGGCAATGGAAGAACATAGCTAAGGAAATAAAAGAAGCTGAAAAAGCTGAAGCCAAAGCTGCATCCCAAGAAGATAAAGACCACAAAGCCAAATCCAAGCGCCAAAAAGATTTTAATAAAGAAGCTGAAAAAGCTGCATCCAAAGAAGATAAAAACAACAAAGCCGAATCCAAGCGCGGAAAAGATTTTAATAAAGTGCTTGGTGATAGGCATGTAGGGCTTGTCAATGTAGCAAAAATCACCACACGAATAGCTAAAGATATGGCGGATACCGCCGTATCCGCAGCCAAATGGCTAACGTTTGGCGCAATCGCTAGCGGGTTTGGCTTGGGGGCTTTAGCCGCAGCGGTAAGTTCTGATCGCCGCGCCGCGCAAGGACTTGGTATCACTACCGGACAATACCGTTCTGCTAAAATTTATGGTGAACGCTATTTTGATGTTGATAGCCTTCTAGGTAATTTAGCCGATATTCAAAGTGATATTAGAAAGCAGCCTATTCTTGCGCGGATAGGTGTCAAGGAAAGTAAAGGCAAAAATGCGGCTGAACTTTTGCCGGAAGTCGCTACTCAGCTAAGGGGTATATATCAAAAATACCACGGTCAGCAAGCCATCATTGAAGCTACAGGCGCTACTCAGCTTGCACAATTTGAGGTTATACGAAGGCTTGGAAATCTGACCGAGGAAGAATTTAAGCTGTTCATTCGTAATCTTCATAGTGGCAATGACGCATTTAAGACACCAGATGAATTAGATCGGGCATGGCAAACCTTTAAGCAAAATCTGGAAGTTGCAGGTAAAAGTATTGAACTGACTCTTATAACAGGACTAAATGATTTAACAGGGCCATTAGGTGATTTGGCTAAAGCTATAGGAGTGGCTATAGGAGCCTTCCTTAAAAACCCCCACATAAAAGAATGGTTAACCTCTTTTGGCGAAGGCATTAAATCCTTCGCTGTTTATTTAAGTGGTGATGACTTTAAGAAAACACTGGACGATTTTCTTAACGCTGTGGCTGATGTAGCTGAGGCTGTAGGTGATGCAGCTAAATGGATAGCAGGCATTACCGGATATAAAACAACAAGACAGAAAAAAGCTGAAGAAAACTTTAATAATTTTGCTCAAGCGCTAGAAAACCCTGGCCCGCGTTATGATTCGGGCAAAGTTGTAAAAGAGCCAGAATTGGAAGCATATTTTAAACGCATGGAAATTGCGAATAAACTTCCTGAAGGTATATTAAGTCAGCTATATACTGTGGAATCAGATCGCGGCAAACATCTGTTATCTCCTGCAGGCGCTGAAGGCCCGTTTGGGCTTATGCCGGAAACCTCAAAAGCATTACGTGTTACTAATCCGTATAACATAAAAAGCGCAACAGAAGGTGCTGTAAAATTACTAATAGAAAACTTAACACGTTTTAATGGCGATGTAGAAAAAGCATTAGCGGCATGGAACTGGAATCCGCACGATTTAGATCTATTCCTTAGCGGCGGTTCAAACTGGACGGATAAAACAGGACGTGTGCATGATGTTTCTAAAATTCCTGATGAAACCGTTAATTTCTTAAAGAAAATGAAGAAGGGTACGTTTAACTACAAAGATCATCCGCTTTCACATGGCTTTGTTATGCCAGAAAATTTGAAAGCCTATGATATGTTCAATTTGCAGCCCCCCGCTGATTTTGATTTTATGAACGCTTATGAATCCCCGAAAATGGATATGCAAGAATTATCTCGATATAGCGGCAATGCTAATGGGGCTAACCAAACTAAAAATGTACTTGATAAATCAAATACGCCTTCTTTCATGCAAACGCCGAATGTTAATGTAAGCACCACATTGGATTTCAAAGTAAATGTAGCAACTGGCGCAGACATTATTACGCAAATTAAGGCGATGAATCCCGTTATAGGATACGCATAATGAGTTCGGTAGGGTTTTCTACTTTTCAATTAGCCTATGAAATATCGCCTATTATTTTACAAGGTGGATTAGCGCAATCTATACCCGGTCAATTATTGCCTATCACGGTGTTGACGGAAATGTTTGATATCCCGGGGATTGAAAACGGAGAATTTTTTGCACACTACAAACCGTTACCCGGAAGTACATTGGCGGATTTTCAAGTAGCAGAATATCCATTTGCCAGCCTTCAAGTAGCGGCTAATGCAGTTATTCAACAGCCTTTGAAGATCAGTTTGTTAATGGTGTGCCCTGCGCAGACTGAAGGTGGATATACCTTGAAACGATCTATTATGACCGCGTTACAAACACAAATAAATACCCATATTATATCCGGTGGTACTTTCACGGTGATTACCCCGGCATATACATATACAAACTGTTTATTGACTAATCTCAGGGACGTAAGCAGCCCTAGCGATAAGCAAGTACAACTCATGTACCAATGGGATTTTGTACAACCTTTGATTTCCGAAAGTCAGTTTTCATCGGTTTTAGGCGGCGTTATGAATAGTATTACTCAAGGGCTTCCAACATTCACTACTTTAGGCGCTAGTTGGAGTGGGCAATGACTCTTATAGCATTTAACCCATCACCCAATGCGAATTTTCAATTCAGTCCTGTACTAGATGGTATAACCTATATTGCTATCTGTACATGGAATATTTACCGCGAAGCATATTATATCAGCATATATAATTCTTCTCGGACTTTAATTGTTAATCGGCCTATAGTTGCTTCTCCTGATAACTACAATATCAATTTAGTATTTGGTTATTTCAGAACGTCTACTCTTGTTTATCGCGCAAGTAGTGGGAATTTTGAGATTACCCCATAATGCGTTATTACGAAATAGTTATTACTCCTGTTCCTGATGCCGAAGGCAATACTCCTCCTGCGTTAATTTATAGCACTATGAATGGCGTGTTTGAAAATTCGGGGGCATTGCGGGTAGATTTAGATATTTACCAATCGCCGTTTCATCAACCGACACAATCAGGTGCATTAAAAATTTATGGCGTAGATTTCTTTGACTTATCACAGGCCACTAATCTAAACCCAGATTATTCGCAGAACCCCCCAACGCTGGCTTCTATACAAATATCCGTTGGAATGTCGACAGGGCTTCCCTTTGCAAATGCCAGCCAAAAAGGACTGATTATTAATGGGTCTATTCTTCAAGCCTTTGGTAATTGGCAAGGCAATTTAGTTACATTGGATTTGATAGTTACTTCAGCAACATTTAACCCCAATATCAATGTCAATCTTTCATGGAATTGGGCGAAGCAATATCAAACAATGGAAAATGCGATAAGAACTACTTTGGGAAATGCCTACCCAACTATTCCAATAGCTTCGCCTGAAGGCTCTCTTAACCCAAATCTTGTTTCCACAGAATTACAAGCCGGTAAATATGATGGGCTATATCAATTTAGTGATTATGTGAATAAACAAAGCCAACAAATAATTAATCAGCCTGATTATTTTGGAGTGTTTATATCACCTTCGCCTTTGGGTTTTGTTTTAGCTGATGGTACAGTCCCTCCAGAAAAAACAACGGTAATCAATTACACTGATATTATCGGTAATTTAACTTGGATTGATTTATACACTATTCAAGCCAAGTTAGTAATGCGCTCGGATTTGAATATAGGAGATAACATTACTTTCCCTTTAACATCGCCAGTTGTAAATGTAGCCGCAAGCACTTATCCGCAACTGCGAAATAACATTTCATTTCAGGGTACGTTCAATATACAGCAGATTCATCATTTAGGTAGTAGCCGACAAGCTAGTGGAAATGATTGGGTAACTGTTGTTAATGCCGTATTTTTGAACGTATAAACTATGAGCCAAGCACAAAAAATACCGTTTGCCGCTTCATTGCAAAGCTTCGTGCAACAGAAGATGGAAGCCCATCAGCAAGGGTTAGGACAGATTTATCCTTGCCATGTAACTGAAGTTAATGGCGCAATAGTAACGGTAAATTTTGATATTGCCACTGAAAGTACGGATTCTTTTCCACCAGTAACTTGCCCTGTTATTGGGAGCATATATATTCGCGTCCCCATAAAGGTAAACGACTTAGGTATCTGTATATCTGCTGATGTACGCCTCGGTGGAATTTCAGGGCTAGGCTCCGGGCTTGCGCCATTAGTAACACCAAGTAATCTTGGGGCATTGGTATTCGTGCCTATTGGAAATTCTGGATGGGCTGAAGTAGATGCAAATGCTGTTGTAATCAATGGGCCTAACGGGGTAGTTTTACAAGATACAGAAGGCAAGACTACTTTTACTTTAACACCTGATGGGGTTGTAGTTAATGCCCAAACTTCATTGACACTGGAAGTAGGAAATAACTCCATTGTGATTAATTCAAGCGGCATAACAATTACGGGTAATCTGAGCGTAACGGGTACAATAACCAGCACCGGCAATGTTGTAGCAGGAGCTATTAGTCTGGAAACCCATGAACACAATGTGGTAGGGGTACAAAGTGGCACTTCAACTATACCTACCTCAGCGCCATTTTAAGGATTGATATGCGAACTTACGGTAAAGATTCTGCAACTGGTGAATGGACATTGCTCACTGAAGCCATTGTCACCGGCCCCTCAAATCCTATTACGACTACGATCAATAGTGTATCGGGGGCGAAATCCTCTATTACCAGCACTTTATACACCGCCATTACTGCCTTTACTGATACGACCCCTAATGGCGGCGTTGTGAATGTCGCCCAAAACGATGTGCTGATAAACGATCAGATATTTGATGCGAACAATAATCTGCTCTCTAATATCTGGACGGACATAACGCAAAACGTAACGCTTGCAGTAGCCCCATTGCTTACCAATATCGCGCAGCAAATAGGCGGCTCGCAATCCTTCTTTAATACTTGGGGTCTATCTCAAGGCGAAACGGTTATTGTAGATGTGGGTTATATCTGGCTTGCCACCCTTGTTCAAACTTTACGATTGACCACAGGCGAGAGTCCTTTCTATGGAAATTACGGTATTCCGGGGCAAGAATCGGTAATGACTCAAGTAGCCCCAGATGTAGCCCTTAATCGGACTCAGGCCCAATATGCGCCATATTTTGCCAGCCTGACCATAATCAGGCAACAAAACGCTACCCAACCTACTTATAATGTCTATGCCACATTCAAAAATGGGGCTAAAATTCAAACAGTAGTAGCTACATAAGGAATATCATGGCGACATTAACCAGTGCTGGCGCGGTTCCTAGCAGCCCTCAAGATTTACTAAATGCCGAAGTTGCGGCGGCAACAGCCTTGTCACCGGGTTTAACCACTAATCTCCCCGGCTCCTTGGTTGAAGATATGGCCTCAACCGCGGCAGGCGCAGTAGTGGTTATAGATCAAGCCTATGTGGACTTGATTAATTCCATTAGCCCCTATACGGCTAACGCATTTATCCTTTATCAATTAGGGGCTGTTTATGGGGTCACCCAAGGTATCGGATCCAATACTTCGGTTTATGTAACCTTTTCCACCATCACTCTGCTTAATCCTACGGGAACACCGGGGTTTGTAATCCCCATCGGTTTTGTAGTATCGGACGGTATCTATCAATACGTTGTGCAAGACGGCGGTATTATAGGCTCGGGCGGTCAAAGTTCGGCATTATTCTGCCTCGCCACAAAAGCCGGTTCTTGGGCAGTACCAGAAGGCACCGTAACGACGATTATTACCTCTGTACCGGGCGGCATTAACCTCTCCTGTTCTAACCTCACACCGGGCACAGCAGGGGCCACAGCACAGACAATACAAAGCTATCAGGCTCAAGTCATCCAAGCAGGCCAAGCCGTAGCTCAAGGAATGCCGTCATTCTTGAAAACACAGCTTCAGAATGTGTCGGGAGTGCAGGATAATCTTGTGGCTATCTCCCAATCCGGCACTAACTGGCAAGTCATGTGCGGCGGAGGCGGCGATCCTTATCAGATCGCTAATGCCATATTTACTAGCTTGTTTGACATATCCAATGTCATAGGCTCCACTCTTTCAGCTTCCACACTCACCAATGCCTATCCCGCTGTTGTAACCACCAATTTGACACATGGCTTTACAACAGGGCAAGTGATTTATATTAGCGGGGCTACGGGGTTGACCAGCATCAACAGCACAGCGGGCATTGTCATAAGTACGATGACTTGGGCGTCAAGCGTTGTTACCGTAACTACTGCTACGCCGCATGGCGTTGCATCAGGCGCAAAAATTTTAGGTTTAATCGCAGGTGTTACACCTAATGGATATAATGGCACCTTTACCATTACTTCAACGGGCACCAGCACTTTCACTTATCCTTTGGCTTCTAATCCCGGCGCTGTAACCATTAAAGGCGCGGTATCCACAGAAGTTCCTTATGTGGCTGTAGTGAACAGCATTAATAGTTTTAGCCTTAATGTGGAAATTGTATCGCTCACTTGGGCGGCAAGTGTCGTAACAGTGGTTACGGCTACACCTATGGGGCTGACAAGTGGAACAGTTACAGGGTCTATCTATGGTGTAACGCCATCGGGATACAATGTGTCAGGCGTGACTTTCACTTACATATCTGCCAATTCATTCAGTTATCCATTGGCAACCAATCCCGGCGCGGTTACAGTATTGGGCTATACGCCTTTTGATAGCACCAGCCTTGCGGCTTATACGGGTAATGGCATAGTGACGCCTAATCTGCGGAATGTTACGGTATCCATTAATAACTACCCCAACACTTATAATGTGTCGTTTATCAATCCGCTTTCGCAATTAGTAAATATAACAATTCTGTGGAATACGATTGCGATCAATTATGTATCGCCCATTTCAGTAGCTACAGCCGCCAGTGTTGCAATATCCAACTATATTAACGGGATAACGGTTGGGCAGCCGATTAACCAGTATGAAATGCAGGCCATATTCCAGCAATCCATAGCCACATTAGTGCCTATTCAGTTCATATCTGAAATCAATTTCACGGTAGTCATTAATGGTGTGACCGTGGCTCCTGCCGTAACTACGGGGTTATATTATGGCGATCCACAATCCTATTTTGTAACCAATTCATCTAATATAACGGTTACACAGGCATGATAACCACTACGCTGCCAAGCTATCTTTATCAACAGTATGGCTCAGACCCCGACTTACAAGCGTTTTTCACGGCTTATAATAGTACCTCTCAAGGCTATTTAGACGCGGTTAATAGCCTCAAGTTGCCAATTTATACTTCATCGGCAATTACCGGCGTGTTACTGGATTGGGTGGGCAATAGTCTTTATGGAATCCCGCGCCCTTACATTACTACGGGGGCATCAAGTCTTAGCAAAGGCGTGTATGACACTTCTATCTATGATACGATTCCCTATAACGAAGGAATTGTTACAAGTACACAAATACCAATAGTTTCAATGACTTGGAGTTCAGGCGTTGTAACTGTAACCGTTGCTTCAATCTATAATTTAACGGGTTTATCTTCAGGGAATATTCAAGGTGTGAAACCGAGCGGGTATAATGGCAATTTTGTATTCACTTCTACCGGGCCTCATTCCTTTACTTATGCTTTAGCGGCTAATCCCGGCGTAGTGACAACGGAAGGGTTTATAACAAATGTGGTGGAACTAGCCTCTGACGACATATATAAACGGGTAATAACTTGGAATTTTTATAAAGGCGACGGATACCAATTTAACATCAATTGGCTGAAAAGAAGAACAGTGCGCTTTTTGTCTGGAATAAATGGAACTGACCCATATCAGACCGATATAGATGGGGTTAATGCTTATCAAGTAGGCATACTTTTTCCGACGCCTTCTTCGTATAATGCAACAATTCAGATATTAGCGGGGGCTATGGATACCTCACTGGCAGCCACCTTGCAATCTTTTGTAAGCTCGCAAGTTGTGCAGTTGCCATTTCAGTATAACTGGGCTGTAACTTATTAGGTGCTACTATGATTTTAATATTTGCCAATAATGCAGCGACAACACTATTAAATCCGATCACAGTAACCACCCCCACTACTTGTACTCTTGCAGCCGGTACAGGCTCCCTATTCCCAAGCCCCGCTTTTGGGCAGTATTTTATTCTGACACTTACAAATCCTACTTCCGGCGCGAATGAAGTTGTATGGGTTACGGCTCGTTCTGGGGATACACTGACTATCGCTGTACGCGGCGCAGAAGGCACTTCACCTACTACATGGATCGCAGGCACCGCAGCAAGCTGTTTCCCCACAGCGGGTACGCAAGGATTATTCGTTCAGCCTGATCAGCTTCAAGATGGGCTATGGACTTATTCGACAGCGGCAGGCACCGCCAATGCTTTAACTACTACAGTACCCTCCACGCTCACGCAATTGCCTAATGGATTCAAGCTTATCCTTAATTCTGCATATGTGAACACAGGTGCAGCTACACTGACCATAACGCTAGGTTCAAATGCGCCGCTATCCTATCCCATCATTAAGGGTAATAATCTGGCGTTGATAGCCGGGGATATACCCATTGCGGGCTATCCGATGGAACTGGTTTTTGCAACGGCCTTTGGTTCGTCCGGTTCATTTGTGATGAATAATCCCGCCACCATTTATCCGCCGACTTTTTCAGCCAGTCAGCTACAACAGCAATACTATACCTATGCAGTGGCTACAGGCGGCGCGGATACCCTTGCAGTTACCATCCCTTCATCGCTGGTGGCATTGACAGACGGTTTGCAAGTATCCTTCAAAGCGGCATATGCCAATGCCACGACTACGCCTACATTAAATCTCACACTTGGCTCAACAGCGACAGGAGCTAAAACAATCACGAAATGGGCTAATGCTGCGCTCAATGCGGGGGATATTTCAGGTGCGGGCTATATTTGCCAAATGGTATATAGCACATCAGGCGGTGGTCAATGGCTGTTCCTGAATCCGGTTATCCCCGTAGCCAGTTCTCCCGTTACATCGTTTTCAGCAGGTACTACGGGCTTAACGCCTAATATCGCCACCACCGGCCCCATCACCCTTGCTGGCACATTAGTTCCCGCCAACGGTGGTACAGGTGCAGTTACTATCCCTGTTAATGGTGCTATACCTGTTGGCAATGGAACTAATTACACCGTAACTACCATAACTGCCGGTACGGGTATCAGCGTCACCAATGGGGCGGGCACTATCACCATTGCCAATTTAGGTATATCCGCATATCCCGGTGCGGGCGTGGCGGTATCCAACGGAACAGGCGGGCCGTGGGGCACTTCATTAGCTACCACGGGCACAGGTTCCGTGGTTCTGAATAATGGCGCAACACTCATAGCACCCATTTTAGGAACGCCAGCATCAGGCGTTCTATCTTTATGCACTAGTGTCAATTTAGGGGCTACAGGAATACCAACAGGAGTGCTTGGGGTATCCAATGGGGGCACTAATTCCGGCGCTGCCGTTACTCAAGGAGGAGTGGCATACGCTTCCAGTTCCGCGCTTCTTTATACAGCGGCGGGCACAGCGGGGCAAGTCTTACAATCTAATGGATTAAGTCCTCCTAGTTGGTTGAGTCAGGCTTTAATGACTGTTGGTAATGCTACTAACGCCACTAATGCCACCAATGTAACTGGTTCAGGAACTATATCCGGTACGACTACAGGCGTTACAAAAGCGTTTGGAACCAGCGATACTACAATGGCTACTACGGGCTTTGTGGCCTTGGAGATTGCTACCTATGCTGCGCCCATAAATTCTGGCTCGTCTTTTACAAATCCGGGGTATCAAAAACTTGCCAGCGGCTTAATCATACAATGGGGGCAAACCGCAGCCGTAACAAATCCTACCCCAATTAATTTTTCTATTAATTTCCCTAATTCTGTTTTAAGTATTACGGCAACGGCTGTTAATGTTGCTGCTGTGTCTATATCCGTAGATGCGCTTTCGGTATCTGGTTTTACCGCATATAAAAGCGGCGCTATAGGATTTTTTTGGATGGCTATAGGTTATTAATTTAATTAAGGAACTGCTATGACATATAATTACGGTAGCCCCATCACAGGAACTCTTGCTGCTGCTACTGCGGTAGTTACAGTCCCCACTGTATTAGCCCCCGCTACGGTGTTGTTCACATCCACCACTAGCCCGACCATACAGTTTTCACTGGATGGCACGAACTTCTATCCGGCTGTAACTCCTACTGGTTCAATGACTGGGCAAATTTACTTTGTGCTGACGTTCCCTGTGAAAGCTCTGAAGTTCACTGGGGCCATTAACGATACTTACGCCATTCTGTAATGTCGTTGCTTCTTTTTCAGAATCAGGCGCAGACTACTTTAGCGCTTCCTGTCGCCAATACAGATACAATTATTTATGTGGCGAGTGGTACTGGTGCTATTTTTCCTGCCCCTAGCGCGGGGCAAGCTGTAGTATTAACCCTTGTCAAATCCACCAATAGCCTGATTGTTGAAATTGTATATTGCACCCATATAGCGGGCGATGCGCTCACTGTTATGCGCGGGCAGGAAGGAACTCCGGCTCAGGCATGGAATCGTGGTGATTTTGTAACCAATTTAATGACAGCAGGCACAGCTAACGCTTTCATTCAGGTGCCGCAGCTATTGTCAGGGTTGCTCTCTGCATATTTCAACAATATGCACACCACTACTGGGCAAGTAGATACCATACCTGTAAACCCCACTGATCTTGTCAATAAAAATTACGTCGATAATCTTATCATCGGTTTTACGCCTAAAGCCGAATGTCAGTGCGCCACTTCTCCTGCTGACGGCAATATCACCTTGTCCGGGCTTCAAACGATTGATGGTTATACGACATTAGCCAATGACCGGGTGCTGGTTAAAAATCAAAACAACGCCAATTACAACGGAATTTATGTAGCGGCAGCGGGCGCATGGGCGCGCTCACTGGATATGGACATATGGGCTGAAGTGCCCGGTGCTTTCACTTTCATTATCAATGGCAACGTGAATGTCAATTCAGGGTGGGTTGCCATCGTTCCTGAAACGGGCTTTATCAATTTCACGCCTATTAATTTTACCAAACTGGCAGGGCAAGGCATATCAGGCTATAGCGGCTATAGCGGCATATCAGGCTATTCAGGAATTGCTGTATCAGGATATTCCGGCTATTCCGGCTATTCCGGTATGGATGGGCAAATCGGCTATAGCGGATATTCTGGCTGGTCAGGCATTTCAGGTTATTCAGGCATATCAGGTTATAGTGGTTCGGGCATATCTGGTTATAGCGGATTTAGCGGCTATAGCGGCTCCGGCATAAGCGGTTACAGTGGATACTCGGGCAAAAGCGGATACAGTGGATACTCGGGCAAAAGCGGTTACAGCGGGTATTCTGGCATCAGCGGATACAGTGGATACTCGGGCAAAAGCGGTTACAGCGGCTCCGGCATCAGCGGTTACAGCGGCTCCGGCATCAGCGGTTACAGCGGCTCCGGCATCAGCGGTTACAGCGGCTCCGGCATCAGCGGTTACAGCGGCTCCGGCATAAGCGGTTACAGCGGTTTTTCAGGCATAAGCGGTCAGCAAGGTACATCAATTAATATTGTTGGATCAGTTGCTACTCCAGCCGATCTTCCCCCTACAGGCAATTTAAATGATGCCTACATTGTTTTATCCGATGGTGATCTTTATGTATGGGATGGCTCTATTTGGTTTAATGCTGGCCCTATAGTTGGCCCACAAGGCGATTCTGGTTATTCAGGATTTAGTGGATTTTCTGGTATCTCTGGATATAGTGGCGATAGCGGCATAAGCGGTTTCTCTGGAATTTCAGGGTATTCAGGCGATAGCGGTATATCAGGGTTTTCTGGTAGCGGTGTATCTGGCTGGTCAGGTTTTAGCGGTATAAGCGGTTGGTCTGGATTTTCTGGAATTGATGGTCAATCAGGGTTTAGCGGTATTTCAGGGTTTAGTGGAGATTCAGGAATATCTGGATATTCTGGTGATTCAGGAATTTCAGGTTATAGCGGCATTAGCGGCTATTCTGGGAATAGCGGTATCTCAGGGTTTTCAGGTTACAGCGGAAGCGGTATAAGTGGTTATAGCGGCTTCTCAGGCTATTCAGGCTATTCAGGCGAATCTATCCAAGGTGATAGTGGCTATTCAGGATTCTCTGGTTGGTCTGGACAAGATGGATTGTCTGGATTTAGCGGTTACTCAGGTCAAGATGGGCTTTCAGGATTTAGCGGCATCTCTGGGTACTCTGGAGAAAGTGGAACTTCTGGCTATAGCGGTATTGATGGACAGTCTGGCTTTTCAGGAATTAGCGGCTGGTCTGGAATATCAGGATTTTCTGGTCAAGATGGCGCAAGCGGTTATTCTGGCTACTCAGGAATCGGCACAAGCGGTTTTAGTGGCTATTCTGGTCAAGATGGTCAATCAGGCTATTCTGGATTTTCAGGTCAAGACGGAATTAGTGGTGACTCAGGCTACAGCGGCTCCGGCATCAGCGGCTACAGCGGCTCCGGCATAAGCGGTTACAGCGGCTCGGGCATCAGCGGTTATAGCGGGTATTCTGGCATCAGCGGCTACAGCGGCTCCGGCATCAGCGGCTACAGCGGCTCCGGCATCAGCGGCTACAGCGGCTCCGGCATCAGCGGATACAGTGGATACTCGGGCGTCAGCGGTTACAGCGGCTCGGGCATCAGCGGTTACAGCGGCTCTGGCATCAGCGGTTACAGCGGCTCGGGCATCAGCGGCTACAGCGGCTCGGGCATCAGCGGCTACAGCGGCTCGGGCATCAGCGGTTACAGTGGCTCCGGCATCAGCGGTTACAGCGGCTCGGGCATCAGTGGTTATAGTGGTGATTCCGGCATCAGCGGCTACAGCGGGTATTCTGGCATCAGCGGCTACAGCGGGTATTCTGGCATCAGCGGCTACAGCGGCTCGGGCATCAGCGGTTACAGCGGCTCCGGCATCAGCGGTTACAGCGGCTCGGGCATCAGCGGTTACAGCGGCTCCGGCATCAGCGGTTACAGCGGCTCGGGCATCAGTGGCTATAGTGGTGATTCCGGCATCAGTGGTTATAGTGGTGATTCCGGCATCAGCGGCTACAGCGGGTATTCTGGCATCAGCGGATATAGCGGTTCCGGCATAAGCGGCTACAGCGGCTCGGGCATCAGCGGTTACAGCGGCTCCGGCATCAGCGGTTACAGCGGCTCGGGCATCAGTGGTTATAGTGGTGATTCCGGCATCAGCGGCTACAGCGGGTATTCTGGCATCAGCGGATATAGCGGTTCCGGCATAAGCGGATACAGCGGCTCGGGCATCAGCGGTTACAGCGGCTCGGGCATCAGTGGTTATAGTGGTGATTCCGGCATCAGCGGATACAGCGGGTATTCTGGCATCAGCGGATATAGCGGTTCCGGCATAAGCGGATACAGTGGATACTCGGGCATCAGTGGTTATAGTGGTGATTCCGGCATCAGCGGATATAGCGGAGCGGGATTATCCGGTTATAGCGGCTCCGGCATCAGCGGTTACAGCGGCTCCGGCATCAGCGGTTACAGCGGCTCCGGCATCAGCGGTTACAGCGGCTCCGGCATAAGCGGTTACAGCGGCTCGGGCATCAGTGGTTATAGTGGTGATTCCGGCATCAGCGGATACAGTGGATACTCGGGCATCAGCGGATATAGCGGTTCCGGCATAAGCGGATACAGTGGATACTCGGGCATCAGTGGTTATAGTGGTGATTCCGGCATAAGCGGATACAGTGGATACTCGGGCATCAGTGGTTATAGTGGTGATTCCGGCATCAGCGGCTACAGCGGCTCGGGCGTCAGCGGTTACAGCGGCTCGGGCATCAGCGGCTACAGCGGCTCGGGCATCAGCGGTTACAGCGGCTCGGGCATCAGCGGCTACAGCGGCTCTGGCATCAGCGGCTACAGCGGCTCTGGCATCAGCGGATATTCAGGATATAGTGGTATTAGCGGATTCTCAGGATATAGCGGTGATTCAGGGCTAAGTGGTTATTCTGGCGATTCGGGTATTAGTGGTTATTCTGGATCAGGAATATCTGGCTATTCAGGTGACAGCGGTATAAGCGGCTATTCAGGTGATAGTGGTATCTCTGGTTTTAGCGGATTACCGGGCGCATCCATTGTTATTAAGGGTACTGTACCAGATTCATCTTTTTTACCACTTACAGGCAATCAATTTGATGATGCGTATGTTACTGCTGACACAGGTGATTTATGGGTTTGGTCAGGTACAACATGGAATAATATTGGACAGTTTGTTGGAACAAGCGGTTATAGCGGATTCTCTGGCTATTCAGGATCAGGAATAAGCGGCTTCTCAGGTTACTCAGGATCAGGAATAAGCGGCTTCTCAGGTTACTCAGGATCAGGAGTTAGTGGTTACTCAGGCATCTCTGGCATTTCAGGATTTAGCGGAATAAGTGGTTATTCAGGTTTTAGCGGTATTTCTGGATTTAGCGGAATTGATGGTCAAAGTGGTTATTCTGGAATCTCGGGTTGGAGTGGTCAAAGCGGCTATTCTGGTATTAGCGGAATATCAGGATATAGCGGAATATCAGGCTATAGCGGTTATTCTGGTATTAGCGGATATTCTGGTATTAGTGGATATTCAGGTAAAAGTGGTTATTCAGGGTATTCTGGAAGCGGTATTAGTGGCTATTCTGGTTACTCAGGTTTTGTAGGTACTAGCGGTTATTCTGGTATTAGCGGATATTCAGGTAAAAGTGGTTATTCAGGGTATTCTGGAAGCGGTATTAGTGGCTATTCTGGAAGCGGTATTAGTGGCTATTCTGGTTACTCAGGAATTGCTACTTCTGGATATTCTGGTTATAGCGGTATTTCAGGGTATTCAGGTATTTCTGGCTATAGCGGTATTAGCGGTTATAGCGGATCAGGTATCTCTGGTTTTTCTGGTTACAGCGGTTCTGGTGTATCTGGCTATTCAGGCGTTGCTACTTCTGGCTATAGCGGTTTTAGCGGTACATCCGGTTTTTCAGGAATTGCTACTTCAGGGTTTTCAGGTTACTCAGGTATTTCTGGATATTCTGGTATCTCTATTAATACTAGCACTGCAAATACTTGGACAGCTACACAAACCTTTAATGGAACAACTAGCACATTTGCAGAAGTTTTATTAAATGCAACAGAAACTACCAATATCGTAGCGGCAGCTCCTAGTGCTACTCAAAACTTCTACTTAAATAGCGGAGCAGTGCAATATTACACAACTAATGCTGCCAATAACTGGATCATTAGTTTAGTGTTTAGTAGTGGTACTACTATGGCATCAGCGTTGGCAACAGGTCAAACAGTTACTATGGCTTTGTTGACAACTCAAGGCTCAACTGCGTATTACAATACTGCGGTATATATTGATGGAACTACTACCGGTGTTACTACAAAATGGCAAGGCGGCGCACCTACGGCTGGTAATGCAAGTGGTATTGATGTTTATACTTATTCAATTACCAAAACAGCTTCAACTCCAACTTACACTGTTTTAGCTTCTCAAACTCAGTTTAAATAATATGCCAACATTAATTACTATAGGTTCTGTTTCAGCTAGGGCTTATGGCTTTGGTGCTGCAAGAAAGAATGTGCAGAATATCTACACTACAAGCAGCTTTTATGGCACAGTAGCTAAAATCACTCCTGCTGGTGTAGTAACCATAGCGTGGGCTACTGTAGGGGGTTCCCCTCAAGGCATCGCCATAGATTCAAGTGGTAATGTTTATACTGCCAACTTCGGTGCTAGCTCAGTATCTAAAATCACTCCTGCTGGCGTAGTGACAGCAACATGGGCTACTGTAGGGACTGCCCCTAATGGCATCGCCATAGATTCTAGTGGTAATGTTTATACTGTTAACTACGCTGCTGGCACAGTATCTAAAATCACTCCTGCTGGTGTAGTAACCATAGCGTGGGCTACTGTAGGGGGTTCCCCTAATGGCATCGCCATAGATTCAAGTGGTAATGTTTATACTACCAACACCGGTGGTAACACAGTCTCTAAAATCACTCCTGCTGGTGTAGTGACAGCAACATGGGCTACTGTAGGGTCTGGCCCTTACGGCATCGCCATAGATTCTAGTGGTAATGTTTATACTGCCAACAGCAATACTAACACAGCATCTAAAATCACTCCTGCTGGCGTAGCGACAGCAACATGGGCTACTGTAGGGGCTAACCCTTACGGCATCGCCATAGATTCTAGTGGTAATGTTTATACTGCCAACTACGGTGCTAGCACAGTATCTAAAATCACTCCTGCTGGTGTAGTAACCATAGCGTGGGCTACCGTGGGACTTAGCCCTAAAGGCATCGCCATAGATTCTAGTGGTAATGTTTATACTGCCAACTACAGTGCTAGCACAGTATCTAAAATCACTCCTGCTGGTGTAGTAACCATAGCGTGGGCTACCGTGGGACTTAGCCCTCAAGGCATCGCAATTTACTAAAGGAACATCATGCCATACGCAGAAGTTAAAGATACGCAACTAATTACCTATCCTTATGGATTTGCTCAATTACAAGCGCAAAATCCATATACTAATTATGGCTCTAATCAAGATGTGGCTTATTGGTTTCCACAGACCACAACGGCTATTGAGAATGGTTATACATTGGCAGAAGTAGTTAACGCACCCCAACCAGCTTATGACCAAGCACATCAAAACTGCACCCTTAATGCCGACCCTACATTAGTAGGCGAAATATGGACTTTGGAATGGACTATTACAGACTTTACGCCTGAAGAACAAGCCGCTTATGATGCTAATCTTGCTCAACAAAATAAAACTAAAGCCCAGCAAATCCTCACCAATACTGACTGGACTTCTATTGCCGATGTAGCCGACCCATTAAAGTCTAACCCTTATTTAATGAATCAAGCTGAGTTCACAGCCTACCGCAGTACAATTAGAAACATTGCAGTAAACCCTACATGGGATGCAGTATTTCCTACAGCGCCTACGGAACAATGGAGTAGTTAGTGTAATATATACCCATGAAATATAGCATCGTAATACCGACTTACAATAACTGCGATAAATACTTAAAACCCTGTATAGACTCCATTGTTAAATACACCGAAATGACCGACATAGAGTTGGTCATTTCTGCTAATGGCTGTACTGATAATACAAAGTGTTATTTTTATCTTCTGCTGCGCGATAAAAAGTTGCCTGATATTTCCCTGATGCGCTGTTCTACTTCGTAATCCGCTTGGCACTCAGGCCCACAAAATTGACCGTGTTCAATTCGTATATTGCATATCAAGCAATGCCCCATGAAGGGCATTGCTTTGCGTTCACGCACTTCCTTGATGGCTATTTCCCGCTGCAAATGTTCGCTTTCCGCAGCATCGTCTAAAAAATCACTCATAGATATAGAAAAAAGCCCCGAAGGGCTTTAACTATGCAGTGGGTGTACCAGTAGCTACAGCAGCGGAAGCGCCAGAAGTAGCCGTAGCAGCCGCGTGAGCCGATAAATAACTCAGAGTAGCCGTGGTTACATTAGCACCTGCGGCTTGCAGTGCAGCGCGTCCTGCGTCTAATGCAGCAGCAATAGCACCTGCTTCACCACCTGTAGCCAGACCACCTAAAGCAGCAGTTACCATAGTCTTGAATATAGTCCCTGCATTGCTTTCAGCAGCCGCTTCAAAAGCTGACCATGCACCGTTAACTACAGTTACCAGTTCAGCGCCTAATGAAGATGAGTTTGTAATCCATGATTCTACTGC
>Ga0118677_10001469_pt1 | contig 49826 bp, 43 predicted proteins | sample AliMusrvi5mmetaG_FD_86154 | JGI IMG/M metagenome (GOLD analysis project Ga0118677, IMG submission 86154) | reverse complement strand
GGCCAAACCTCTCTGGGAATGGGCCGCCCGGACTAACTCCAGCTTTCGCCACATCATTGATGCCCGCCTTGCCTTCACCCTTGGGCATCACGGTGTCACCCACTTTGCCACAGCCAACGTCAAACACTTCGGCAGCTTTGGTTTTGCGAAACTCTGGAACCCCCTCCGATAAGGACGAGTTCTCCGTCCCCTTTCCCCGGCAAGCGCAAAATCGGGTGATTTTTGGCTTTGCCGCAACGTCGCGAACGGCTTTACTCCCGAGGCCACGGGCGCGGCCCCGGCAATTTTTTCCCTTTCCCAGCCATTTCCCATGCAGCACGACGATACGATCCTGGTAACCGGAGCCGCCGGCCTGATTGGCAGCGCGCTGGTGTGGGCGCTCAACCGCCGGGGCTGCCACAACATCATCCTCACCGACCGCCTCGGCAGCGACGAGCGCTGGCGCAACCTGGTGCCGCTGCGCTACGCCGACTATCTGGATGCCGACCAACTCTGGGACCAGCTCGACACCCCGGCGCTCGCGGCGGTGCGCTGGGTGTTCCACCTCGGCGCCTGCTCGTCCACCACCGAGAAGGACGCCGGGTATCTGATGGAAAACAATTGCCGTTACACCCGCCGCCTGGCCGAGTGGGCGCTGGCCGGCAACCGGCGCTTTGTGTATGCCTCGTCGGCCGCCACCTATGGCAATGGGGACGCCGGCATGGACGACGGCCAGGGGCACCTGCACGCCTATCGCCCGCTCAACATGTATGGCTACTCGAAGCACCTGTTCGATCTGCATGCCCAACAGCGCGGATGGTTCGATCGCATCGTCGGACTGAAGTACTTCAACATCTTCGGGCCGAACGAGGATCACAAGGGCGACATGCGCAGCGTCGTCCACAAGGCCTGCGGGCAGATTCGCGAAACCGGCAAAGTGAGTCTTTTCCGCAGTTATCATCCGGACTATCGCGATGGCGAACAGCGGCGGGATTTCCTCTATGTCAAGGATGCCGTGGCCATGACCTTGCATCTGGCAAAAACCCCGGATGCCGCCGGCATCTATAACATCGGTTCCGGCACCGCCGCCACCTGGATCGATCTGGTCACACCGATCTTTGATGCCCTCAACCTGCCGGCTGACATAAGTTTCATCGACATGCCTGAGGTCCTCCGCGGCAAATACCAGTATCACACCTGCGCCAACACGCGCCGCCTGATGGATTCCGGCTGGTCCGGCTCCCGCACCTCGCTCGCCGATGCCGTGCGCGATTACGTGACCCACTATCTCATCCCGGACCGCCGACTCGGCGACGTCCAAGAGCCCACCATGCCATGACCCCTCCTCTAGCGTGAACACCACCGCCATTCTCGCTGCCATCCGCAACGTCCGCATCCTGGTGCTCGGCGACATCATGTTGGACCATTACATCTGGGGCGACGTCAACCGCATCTCGCCCGAGGCGCCGGTGCCGGTGCTGCATGTGATGCGTGAAAGCCACTCCGCCGGCGGTGCCGCCAATGTCGCCCTCAATATCGCCGCACTCGGCGGCAAGGCCTCGCTCATGGGCATGCTCGGCGATGACGAGGCCGCCAAACACCTCGCCCGCATGCTTGGCGCCGCTGCCATCGACTTCAGCCGCTGCGTCATCGATCCGGCCGTGGCCACCATCGTCAAGACGCGCGTGGTGGCCCGCACCCAACAGCTTTGCCGCATCGATCGCGAGGCCGCCCGCAGCGCCTATGCGCTGGATGCCACCGCGGACGTCGCCGGATTATTGGAATCCGCGCTGACCCACGCCGACGCGGTCATTGTTTCCGATTATGCCAAAGGGGTGATCACCCAAGCCCTGATGGACCGGCTCCTCGCCCTCGCCGAGGCGCGGGGCGTGCTCGTCGCCGTGGATCCCAAGCCGACCCGCCACCTCAACCTGCGCGGCGTCGGCCTGCTCACACCCAACCGCCACGAGGCGCTCGAACTCGCCGGGCTGCCGGAGCCGGGCCCGGGCGAATCCTATCCGTTAGCCGAAACCTGCCGCCGCATCCATGTGGCCATTGCACCCAAACTGCTGGTCATCACCCTGGGCGCCGACGGCATGGCGGTGAGCTACGACGGTCAGGTCGCCCACCGCTTGGCCACCGCAGCGCGCGAGATTTTCGACGTGTGCGGCGCTGGCGATACGGTAATTGCCACCCTCACCGCGGCGCTGGCTGGCGGAGCCAGCGCGGTGGAAGCCGCCAGCCTCGCCAACCGTGCGGCGGGAGTGGTGGTTTCCAAAATGGGCACGGCCACCGCCACACCAGAGGAAATCCTCAACCCGCGGCAGGCGGATTTCCCGGTCTGAAGGCGCGGAGGGGCGGACTCCGATCCGCCGTCAAGAGGGCAACGGGCGGCTCGCCCGTTGCCCATGGTGAGCCAATGAGTGGTGGATATCCGCTTCCCATTGTCCCCTCATGGTCCAGGGCGATTCGGAAATCGCCCCTCCTTGAAGGCCGGGGAATTGGAATTGACCACCCGCATCCGACGCTGCAAGCTTGGCCTGCGCCGCGGTGGCCGTCGATTTCGGGACGGGCCTGCGGATGATTCCCCTTTGGCATGATCAAACTCACCCCTGGCATCCTCGCCGATGACACGTATCGCAGCCTCATTGGCAGGGTCTTGCGGGAGAATTTCCGTCTTTACGTGGCGCGCTACGTGCTGGCGTTTTGCCTCATGGCGTTCGCCGCGGCGGCCACCGGCTTGTCCGCCTTCCTGATGAAAAACGTCACCGAGGTGATTTTCGGCACGCCGGACTCGCTCGGAAACGTGCCGGCGATGCTCGGCCATTCCACCTCGTTCAGCCAGCACTGGCTGCGGGTCCTCGGCGAGGTCGTCACCTCGTTTTTCACCGGCTCGTCGCCGGGCATGCTGCAGATTTTCAACGTGGCGGCGGCCATCCTGCTGGTGTTTTTCGTCAAGGGTTCGTGTCAATACGGATCGACCGTGATCCTATCAAAAATCGGCAACAACATCGTCGCCCGCCAGCAGTGCCGGGTGAGCAACCACATTCTCAACCAGTCCCTGACGTTCTTCGTGCGCTTCCCGACCGGCGACCTGATCACCCGCGTCGCCCGCGCCGCCAGCTCCGCGCGCGATGTGATGAATCTGCTCATGATGCGGGTGCAGGACATCTTCACGGCCGTCGCGCTGCTCATCGCCATGTTCACGCTGGATTGGCGCCTTTCCTGCGCTGCCTTGTTCATCATGGGGCCGCTGACGCTGGTGCTCAGCAGCATCATCCGACGCACCCGCAAGATTGCCAACGCCGAGTTTGTCAGCTCGGTGCGGGTCATCTCCACCATCCAGGAGGCGATCCTCGGCAACAAGCTCATCAAATCATACAACCTCGAGCCGCACATGAGCGGCCGCTTCGACGAGGCCATCCACACCGTCGAAAACCGGGCTAACAAAATGGCGGTGGTCTCCGCGCGCACCGCCCCCCTGATGGAAACCATGGGCGGGATTGCCATCGCCTGCATCGTCTTCTACGGCGGCTACCGCAACCTGGTGTTAGGCCAGAACGCCAGCTCGCTGCTCGCCTTCCTCACCGCCCTGTTGCTCGCCTACGAGCCGATCAAGCGCATCGCGCGCATGAATGTCTCGCTGCAAAGCGCGCTGGTCGGCGTGCAGATGCTTTATGACGTGCTCGATGCCGACTGCTCGATCCCCGAGCACGCCGACGCCCAACCCCTGCGCGTTGACAAGGGCGACATCACCCTGCACAACCTCACCTTCGCCTATCGCCCCGGCATACCCGTCGTCAGCGATGTCTCCCTAACCTGCCCCGGCGGCCATGTCACCGCCCTGGTCGGCCCCTCCGGCAGTGGCAAGTCCACCATCCTCAATCTCATCGAGCGATTCTATCAGGCCGACGCCGGCTCCATCGAAATCGACGGCCAGGACCTCAGCCGCATCACCACCGAGTCGCTGCGCCGCGAAATCTCACTGGTTAGCCAGGACACCTTCCTGTTTTCCGACACCCTGCGCAACAACATCCGCCTCGCCCGCCCCGACGCCACCAACGAGGAAATCGAACAGGCCGCCCGCGCCGCCTTCGCCCATGAATTCATCCTGGAACAACCCCACGGCTACGACACCCAGGTCGGTGAAAACGGCGGCAGTCTCTCCGGCGGCCAACGCCAGCGGATTTCCATCGCCCGCGCCTTCCTCAAGAACGCCCCGATACTTTTGTTAGACGAGGCGACCTCGGCGCTCGACAGCGAATCCGAACAACAGATCCAGATTGCTTTTGACCGTCTCATGCAAGGCCGCACCACGCTGGTCATCGCCCATCGCTTCTCGACCATTCGCAACGCCAAGACCATTCACGTCCTGCAGGAAGGCCGCCTGGTCGCCAGCGGCTCCCACCAGGAACTCCTCAGCAATCCGGACAGCCTCTACACCCACCTCTATCGCTTGCAATATCAGGAATCCGCGCTCTCCGAGGCCTCCTGATCCGCCCGTGCCCATTTGTTCTTGTCCTCCCAGCCGCTTCTATCCAGATTCCCGTGCATCCCCGCCCGGTGTGTCATTCGGATGCAGCCAATGCCGTGTTTGCCAATTGCGGTTTCCCCCCTCACCGGGGATGCGACCAAGGGCGGCAGCTTGCCGGCATTCGGCAAGGCATTGAATCGGCAGCACTAATCCCTAACATATCCAATGATTCTGCTACTGGGTGCCACCGGCTATATCGGCCAGGCCTTCGTGAAGGCCCTGCGACAGCGCGGCGAGACGTTCATCACGTTGTCGCGTTCACAGGTGGATTACACGCGGTTTGAGCCGCTCTGCCGGTTTCTCCAGGAACGCAAGCCGTCCTTCATCGTCAACGCCGCGGGCTACACCGGCAAACCCAACGTGGATGCCTGTGAAACGGCCAAGGCCGACACGCTGCAAGGCAACACGCTCTTCCCGCAAACTCTCGCCCATGCCTGTGCGGTCCTGGGCATCCCCTGGGGCCACGTCTCCTCCGGATGTATCTTTGTGGGCTGCCTGGTGGATCGAGGCAATGGCTGGGTCACGGAAAAGGACATGACCCGGCCGGACATCCGTGCCTTTGCCATGAAAGCCCCGGAAAAACTGCGGGGGTTTGATGAAACCATGTCCCCGAATTTCTCGTTTCGCGATCCGCCATGCAGCTTTTACAGCGGCACCAAGGCCCTCGGCGAGGAGGCCGTCAGCGGCGTCGGCAACCATTACATCTGGCGGCTGCGCATTCCGTTCGATGAAATCGACCATGACCGCAATTACCTCTCGAAGATCCAGCGCTATGCCACGGTTTATGACAACCTCAACTCGCTGTCGCACCGGGGCGACTTCGCCAACGCCTGTCTCGACACCTGGCTGCATGAAATCCCGTTCGGCACCTACAATGTCACCAATCCCGGCTTCGTTTCCACGGCCGAGGTGGTGGCGATGATCCAGCGCATCCTCAAACCACAACGCGATTTCGTCTTCTGGGAAAGCGACGCCGCGTTTTACGCAACTGGCGCGCTCGCCCTTCGCTCCAACTGCATCATGGATACCGCCAAGCTTGTCAATTCAGGCATCTCCATGCGTCCGGTCCATGAGGCCCTCGAGGTGGCATTGAAAACCTGGAAGCGCGAGGCATGCTGATTAGAGTCCTCATTCAATGATTCATCAAGGAGCACACGAATCCCATGACCGCAAATTGTGACTCGCCGCCCGCAAACGAAATGCCACCGCTCATGATCTTGTGCGGCGGCAAGGGAACCCGTCTGCGCGACGTGACGGAACTCTTGCCAAAGCCCATGGTTCCAATCGGCGAGCAACCCATTGTGTGGCATATCATGCGCAGCTATGCCGCGTTCGGCGTCACGCGCTTCATCCTTTGCCTCGGCTACAAGCGCGATTGCATCGTGGACTATTTCCTCAATTTCCACGCCAACGCATCCGACGTCACCGTGCGGCTGGGCCAATACCAAGGTGTCACTTACCACGACCGTGCCGTCGAGGCCGAGTGGGAGGTGACGCTGGCCAACACCGGGATCGACACCATGACAGGCGGGCGCGTGGCCATCGCCGCCAAGTATCTCAAAGACAGCGATAAATGCTTTTTTCTAACCTATGGGGATGCGGTGTCGGACATCGACATTGCCGCCTCGCTGGAGTTTCACCGGCGCAGCGGCAAGCTCATCACCGTGGCGGCGGTTCATCCCGAAGGCCGGTTCGGCGAGATTCATCTAAGCGGCGGACGGGTGCATGGATTCGAGGAAAAACCGGCCCGCGTGGAGGGCCACATCAACGGCGGTTTCATGGTGCTCGAAAAGGCCTTTGTCAGCCGTTACCTCGACATCGACAAGGATCTGTTTTTCGAGCAGGCTCCGATGCGGCAGGCCATCGCCGACGACCAGATGGCGGCATTCCCGCATGAGGGGTTCTGGCAATGCATGGACACGCCACGGGAATATCAACTGCTCAATGACTTGTGGAAAGGCGGGGCCGCGCCGTGGACGGCCCACTGGGAGAAAGGAGCCGCGTCGTGATCTTTCCGGGCTTTCGCAACAAGCGGGTGTTCCTCACGGGCCACACCGGTTTCAAGGGGGCTTGGCTGGCACATTGGCTGTGCGAATTGGGTGCCGAGGTGCACGGGTTCGCGCTGGATCCGCCCACCCAACCGGCACTCTTCGATCAACTCGGCTTGGCCCGGCGGCTCCGCGACGAGCGCAACGACATCCGCGATGCCGCCGCCGTGGCCCGCTCCATCGCGGCCGCCGAACCGGACTTTGTCTTCCATCTGGCGGCTCAATCCCTGGTCCGGCATTCCTACGCCGAGCCGGTGGCCACCTACGAGGTCAACGTCCTTGGCACCATCCATGTCCTGCAAGCGCTGCGTTCCCTAACCAAACCCTGCGCGGCCGTCTTCGTGACCACCGACAAGTGCTATGAAAACCGCGAGTGGCTGCACGGCTATCGAGAGGAAGACCCGCTGGGCGGACACGATCCCTACAGTTCTAGCAAAGCCGCGGCGGAAATCGCCATCGCGTCCTTCCGGCGCTCATTCTTCAACCCCCACCCCGTGAAGATCGCCAGCGCCCGCGCCGGCAACGTCATCGGCGGCGGCGACTGGGCGCTGGATCGCATTGTGCCGGATTGCATCCGGGCCGTGCAGCGCGACGCGAGCATCCCGATCCGCAACAAACTGGCCACGCGGCCTTGGCAGCACGTCCTGGAACCGCTCAGCGGTTACCTGTGGCTCGCCGCCTGCCTGGCCGATTCGCAGCTCGCGCGGGTGCCCTCGGCCCCGCTGGCCTCCGCCTTCAACTTCGGTCCGTCTCACGAAGCCAACCGCACGGTCTCCGAGCTCGTTGCCGAAGTCCTCAAGCATTGGCCCGGCCGCTGGGAAGACCAAAGCGACCCCGGTGCCGTGCACGAGGCGCACCTCTTGCAACTCGCCACCGACAAGGCCAACGCGCTGTTAGGCTGGGAACCGGTGTGGAAGTTTCCCAAGGCCATCGAACAGACGGTGCAATGGTATCGCGAGGCCATGAGCCATCCCACTGCCATTCCCGCGCTCACTTCCCGCCAAATCCAACTCTACGCCGCGGACGCCGCCACCTCCGGCCTGCCTTGGGCCTTGCAAGCGTGACTTCAACCATTCTTCCATGAACGACAAGAAATCAGCCCTCCGCCGCCAGATACTGCAACTTGTCCGTGAGTTTCACGCTGCGGAAGCCCCCAGTCCCTTCCGCCCCGGCGAAGACCCGGTGCGCTATGCCGGCCGCTTTTTCGATGACAGGGAATTGGTCAATCTGGTGGATTCGTCGCTGGATTTCTGGCTAACAGCCGGTCGCTATGCCGATGATTTCGAGGCTGGTCTCGCCGCCTATCTGGGCGTGGACAACACCCTGCTCGTCAACTCCGGCTCCTCCGCCAACCTGGTGGCTTTTTCCACACTGACGTCGGCCAAGTTGAAGGATCGCCGCGTGAAGCCGGGCGACGAAGTCATCACGGTGGCCGCCGGGTTTCCAACAACTGTCGCGCCCATCGTGCAGAATCGCGCGGTGCCGGTGTTTGTGGACGTGGAACTCGGCAGCTATGTGCCCGCGATGGAATCAATCGAGCGCGCGCTGAGCCCGCAAACCAAGGCGGTGATGATCGCCCACACCATGGGCGTGCCCTACGCGCTGCGCGAGTTGCGCGAATTCTGCGACCGCCACAAGCTCTGGCTCATCGAGGACAACTGCGACGCCTTGGGTAGCCGCTACGAGGGCCGCTTGACCGCCACCTTCGGCGATCTGGCGACCTTCAGTTTCTATCCGGCCCACCACATCACCATGGGCGAAGGTGGCGCAGTGGCCGCGGCCGACGACGAGCTGGCACGCATCGCCCGCAGCATGCGCGACTGGGGCCGGGACTGTTATTGCGCCGGCGGCGAGAACAACACCTGCGGCAAACGCTTCGCCCAACAGTTCGGCACGCTGCCCTTCGGCTACGATCACAAATACGTATACTCGCACATCGGCTACAACCTCAAGGTAACCGACATGCAGGCGGCCATCGGCGTGGCACAACTGGCCAAGATCGACGAGTTTGTCGCGGCGCGGAAACGCAACCACGCGGCCTTGGCAGCGGGCTTGAAGAAACACGAGGCGCACCTGATCCTGCATGTCGCGCCGCCGCAAGCGGATCCCTCGTGGTTCGGCTACGTCATCACCGCGCGCCCCGAGGCCCCCTTCACGCGGGCCGGCTTGGTCAACGCGCTGGAAACCGCACGCATCGAAACGCGCAATCTCTTCGCCGGCAACCTGCTGCGCCATCCGGCCTTTGCCGATATCGAGCATCGCGTCGTCGGGTCGCTGGCCAATACAGACATTATAACGACCCAAACGTTTTTCATTGGGGTTTACCCCGGCTTGACGGCAAGCATGATCCAACATGTGCTCGCCACCGTTGACCGGTTTGTCGCCTCCACCGCCCGTTGATGAGCCAACCCCGCAAGATCCGCTGCACCGTTGCGGCCATCACCAATCACGGTGAGGGGGTTTACACCGTGGATCTGGCTCCCCAGAGCCCGGTCCCGCCGTTCCGCGCCGGCCAGTTTCTGCACCTGACAGTGGACGCCTACGACCCGGCGGGCTTCTGGCCGGAATCACGGGTGTTTTCGATTGCCAGTTCTCCGCGCGAGCGCCGACACTTGCGGGTTTGTTATTCGGTCAAGGGCGATTATACCATGCGGATGGAGCGGGCGCTTCGGGTGGGTGGCGAGTTGTGGGTCAAACTGCCTTACGGGGACTTCATCATCGATGAGCAAAGCGACGCCGTGCTGATCGCCGGGGGTACCGGCATCAGTGCCTTCACCGGCTTGTTGGAGGCGCTTGCGCCGCAGGCCTCACAAGCGGTCACGCTCGTCTATGGCGTGCGCACGCCAGAGCTTCTCATGTTTGAGGAAATGATTCTTCGGCAACTCGCCGCCGTGCCGAAGTTCAACGTGGTGTTCTTCACCGAAACACCGGATGCGGCGTTTGCACAACGGATGGCCGCCTTGCCACGGGCGCCGCGTTGTGTGACGGGCCGCATTGACATGGCGGCGCTCTGTCCGCCGGAGTCCGCCATCTATTATCTATCCGGCCCGCCGCTCATGTCGAAGGCGCTGGCCGCGGACTTGCAAGCCCGGGGAATCGAGCGGGAACACATCCGCACTGATGCCTGGGAATGAAGTCAAACAAGGATTTATCACATTGATTGCGAATCCACTCGCCGCCGATCTCGACCACATCCTGGTCCATATGCAAGGACTTTGGGAGGACTTGCGCGGCCGGCGGATCTTCATCACCGGCGGCACCGGCTTCTTCGGTTGCTGGTTGCTGGAAAGTCTCGCCTGGGCCAACGACCGGCACGACCTTGGCGCCCAGGCCACCGTGCTCACCCGCAGCCCGGACGCGTTCCAGCATGCAATGCCGCATCTGGCTGGCCATCCTGCCATCCAGCTCCACACAGGCGACGTGCGGAGTTTTGAATTTCCGCGCGGTGAGTTCTCGCATGTCATTCATGCCGCCACCGAGGCCGACGTCCGGGTGATGGCGGCTGATCCGCTGCAAGTCTTCGACGTCAATGTCGAGGGCACCCGCCGCGTCTTGGAATTCGCCACGCAGGCCGGTGCGCGACGGTTTCTGTTCACCAGTTCCGGGGCCATCTATGGACGCCAACCGCCGGAACTCGAACGCATCCCGGAGGATTTTCCCGGCGGCCCCGATCCAACCGATACCCTGTCCGCCTACGGCATCCCGGGCGAGGCCAAGCGGGCCGCCGAGTCGCTCTGCGCGCTGTACGCCCGCCAGTTCGGGCTGGCAACCGTCATCGCCCGCTGCTTCACCTTTGTCGGTCCCTATCTTCCCTTGGACGGCAAGTTCGCCATCGGAAACTTCATCCGCGACGCCCTGGCGGGCGGCACGATCCGCGTGGAAGGTGACGGCACGCCTCACCGTTCTTATCTCTACGCCGCCGATCTAGCAGTATGGCTGTGGACGATCCTGCTGCGCGGCGCTGCCGGCCATGCCTACAACGTCGGGTCCGAGAAATCGTTGCCTATCAGTCAGGTGGCCCAATCCGTTCGCGACAACATCACTCCGGCACAGGCGCTTCAAATCACGTTAACACCCAATCCGGAGCAACACCCGTCCCGCTACGTCCCTTCCACCCACAAAGCCCGCACCGAACTGGCTTTGCATGAAACGATGGACCTGCGGGACGCCATTCGGCGCACCCTGATGTGGCATGAGCAACTCCCCCGCACTTGATGTCCCGCCGGAAACTGATATCATCCAACATAACCTCCAACTCATGATGAATCCTGCAAACCAAGTATCGCCAGCAACAGTTAGAATCGGTTTTAATGTATGTTAGGCCAGAAACCACCGGAGCCCTGCGTTCTTTAAAATTCAAGCACATGGATCATTGCTCGAAAATTATCGGGGGGATGTTTGGTTTCGTTCCTGAGGCGCTTTCCGCAGGCCGGATCCGTGCTACCAGACCAGCGTTGTTTCAAGAAACCGGCTTGATGCTGGGAACAGCCCGTTCCGCGCTAGCCCTTCTCGTTAAAACACTGCATCCCGCGCGGGTTTGGCTGCCGTCGTATCTTTGCGACGTCATGATGGTCGCCGTGGCAAGACCGGGTGTGTCCGTTTGCTTCTATCCTGTCGGGGGCAACCTGCGCATCACAAACGAGACTTGGCTTGGTGAGGTGGAGTCTGGAGATATCGTTGTGTTCATCGACTACTTTGGCTTCAATACATGGGAGCCACTCGGTAAGAAGGTGCGTGAATCGGGCGCGGTCGTGGTTGAGGATGCCTGTCAAGCCATGTTGAACGACGTCTTTTCGAATCAGAGTCACTATGTAATCGCAAGTCCTCGGAAATTCGTCGGTGTGCCGGATGGCGGAGTGTTGATCGCGATGCCAGGGACACCACTCCCTGCGGTAACGCTTCCTCCACCACCCGGCGAGTGGTGGCTTGATGCCTTCAGCGCCACCCTGCTCCGTGGCGAATTCGACCGCCATGGGGGTGATCGGAAGTGGTTCGAACTCTTCCGCCGCTTTGACCCGAATGGGCCCGTGAACCCACATGCGATGAGTGAATTGTCTGCATGCCTACTCGGTCGGTTCGACTATGCGGACATCATCCGCCGCCGTCGCGAAAACTACGAGTTCCTATTAAGTGAACTCGGCCATATCGCACTATTCCCACAGTTGCCGGCCGGAATGGCTCCCTTAGGTTTCCCCATACGCATCACCGCGCGTGACCGTGTGCGCAAAGCGCTGTTTGCTCATGACATCTTCCCGCCGGTTCATTGGTCCCTTGACGGCGTGGTGCCGGACACCTTCACCGATAGTCACCGATTAGCGCATGAAATCATGACCTTGCCTTGCGACCAGCGCTACGACATGGCCGACATGAAACGCCTGACGAACTGCCTCAGCAATGAACTTCGATCATGAAGCTAGGCATCATGCAACCGTACCTGTTTCCGTATATCGGCTATTTTCAGGTGATCCGCGCTGTCGATGTGTTTGTGAATTACGATGATGTCGCCTTCATTCGTCAAGGGTGGATCAATCGCAACCGAATCAAGATCAAAGACGAAGCGCGTTATTTCACCGTTCCATTGGAAGACGCCAGCAGCTTTCGCTCAATCCGTGAAACAAAAGTCGCAACAGCCCCATACAAATCCTTTCGCCGGAAATTCTTCGCCGCAATCCATTCAGCGTACGGCAAGGCACCATTTTATCGCGAAACCCTGAATCTCCTGGAAGCGGTTCTTGTCCCTCAGCCTGCCAGCATCGGCGATTTGGCATGGCAGAGTGTGTCGGCTGTCTCCGCGTATCTGCGGTTGGACACGCGTCTTGTGCCAACCTCGATCATTTATGACAATTCAATTCTCAGAAAGGCGGACCGACTGATCGATATCTGCCTCAAGGAAGCGGCAAATACCTATATCAACGCCATTGGCGGCATTGATTTGTACTCGCAAGACGAATTCGCCAGAGCGGGAATCGCCCTCCGGTTCATCAAGACAGCCGCAATCGAATATCCACAATGCGGCCAGGGTGACTTTGTGCCCAACCTGTCTATCGTTGACGCGCTGATGAACAACTCGCCAGACGCTGTCAAGAAGATTCTCGACCGGCACGTACTGGTTAGCGACCTAAGTACGGACAGCCGCGACTGATACCGCCAACGATGCGTTAAATAGTGCTGGAATAGCCCGATTGTCCAAACATAAGACATCCATAATTATGAAATTCAATATTAAGTTCAGAGCTTTTCAGAAGGGTGATGAAATATTCATTAACGCACTCAGGCGTAATGAAGACATGGAGGCTAAAATCGGGGGCGTGAAAAGAATGGTCTCCATTGATCGCGAGGAGAAATGGGTCCATGATATTATTATGAATGACAATCAATCTGAGCTATATTTCGCAATCACGGAAGACGCCTCAGATGAAATGATAGGTTACACATCCATTTCCGAAATCGACTATCGGAATGGCAGTTGTTTTTGGAGCGGGATTAAGATATCTCCGGCCATGTCCGGCAAGGGATATGGATTTGAGACTGCTTTGCGGGTAGTAAAGCATGTTTTTGAGGAAATGAGAATGGTCCGCTGCATGGCCATGTGTCAGGAAGATCATGCAGTAGCTATGAAACTGCTGATTAAGACAGGATACAAAAAGGAGGGGTTAATGCGTAAATTTCTATATAAAAACGGCATGCATATAAACGAATGGCTATTAAGCCTCACCGACGACGACTATGTTGGGATAAAACAAAAATTCGATTTGTAAAATGAGACAATTAATTAGAAATTGCAAAATCCTCGGGACCGGCTCCTTCGTTCCTGAGACAATTTATACAAATGAATATCTTGAGACCGTCCTTCCGACAAATGCGGAATGGATTTTCGAGAATTTGGGCATCAGGGAACGTCACATAGCGGCACCTGACCAAACAACAAGCGACCTGGCTGCCAGAGCTGGCGAACGGGCAATCGCTAATGCGGGCCTTGAAGCCGATGATATTGAATTGATAATCGTCGCCACGGCAACCTCAGATAGAAAAGCGCCGTCGACGGCTGCCATTGTCCAGCATAAGATAGGCGCCAGGAACGCCGCTGCTTTTGATATTAATGCCATTTGCAGTGGTTTTCTCTTTTCCATGTCAATTGCAAGCCAGTACATTGCAAGCGGTGTATATAACAACATATTGGTAATTGGGGCTGACACATTTTCCAGGATTACAGACTGGACCAGACGTGATGCGGTGTTTTTCGGCGATGGCGCCGGTGCCGCCGTTGTCAGTATGACAAATGGAACAGATGGGTTTTTGGCATATCGGATATATACTGATACAAGCCATGACATGTATGGATTCACAATTCCGGGAGGAGGGGCGGAAACCCCATTAACACCGGATAATATTCATGAAGGCCTGCAATATTTCCAAATGAATGGCAAGGCGGTTTTCAAAGTGGCCACCGAGGTATTGCCCAAGGCCATTAATCAGGTACTGGCTGACACCGGATTGACCATTGATGACATCGACCTGATGATACCCCATCAGCCAAGCATAACAATTTTGCAAAAGACCGCCGAATTGATCGGCATGCCATTTGAAAAAGTGATGCACAATATGGGGAAATATGCTAACACATCGGGTGCCACCATACCAATCCTGTTGGACGAATTGAATCAATCAGGAAGATTGAAGCAAGGAGATATTATTCTTTTTGCCGCCATTGGCAGTGGCTGGACCTATGGCGCCTCAATAATCAAATGGGCAAAATAATATGATAATCATCACAGGCGCATCGAAAGGCATCGGACGTTACTTGTTCGATAGATTTAGAGATGAAGACTTTCCTGTAGTCGGGACGCGCAACTCTACAATAGAAGGAATTGCGCGTGATTTGGATCTATATTCCAAGGTTGACATATCGGATTATGACCAGGTCCGGACCTGGGTAGATAGACTCACACCGCAGCTCAGCAATATCATATTGATTAATTGCGCGGGCATAAGTTATACTTGTTTCGCGCACAAATCAGACATTAACCTATGGAAGGAAATCATCCATGTGAATATTGTCGGGACGTTTAACGTGATTCACTGCTTGTTGCCATTGATGCGCACGCAAAAGTATGGCAGGATTATCAATTTCTCATCCGTTGTCACAAAATTGCCGACTCCAGGGGTAAGTGCTTACGCGACATCGAAAGCCGGCTTGATCGGTCTGACAAAATCACTCGCGGTCGAGAATGCGTCACTAGGAATTACCGCTAATGCAATAAGTCTGGGATACGCCAGTTTGGGGATGGGAGTCTGTAGCGTTAGCGAGCAATATCAGGAAATAATGAAACAAAGAATTCCTGCTGGCAGGTTCTGTAACCCCGCTGAAATATACAATACTGTTAGATATTTTATTGATACTGAATATATAAATGGGTCGAATGTTGATCTGAATGGGGGATTGATTTAGATTTGCGGCATTGAACAATTAGGAGCCAGTGCCACATCTCATGAATTATTCATCGCCCCCAAATGCCGCGTTAGTGGAACTGGCCATATTTTCGGGGCACCCGAGGTTCTCGGAGTCGCTCCATGTCGGTCGTCCGAACATCGGCAACCGGGAGCGCTTTCTGGAACGTGTGAGCGGGATGCTTGATCGGCACTGGCTGTCCAACAACGGGCCGCTGGTGCAGGAGTTCGAGCAGAGCATCGCCGAATTCCTTGGCGTAAAGCATTGCATCTGCGTTTGCAATGCCACCATTGGTCTTGAAATCGCGATTCGTGCCGCTAATCTAACGGGCGAGGTCATTCTTTCATCCTACACCTTCATCGCCACCGCCCACGCGTTGCAGTGGCAGGAGATCACACCTGTTTTCGCGGACATGGATCCCGCCACGCACAACCTCGACCCTGCGAAAATCGAGCGGCACATAACGCCCCGCACCACCGCCATACTGGGCACCCATGTATGGGGCAGACCGTGCGCGGTGGAGGCACTGGCTGACATCGCACGGCGGCGCGGTTTGAAGCTCCTGTTCGATGCTGCCCATGCCTTCGGGTGTTCCCACCAGGGACGGATGATCGGTGGCTTCGGTCTGGCGGAGGTCTTCAGCTTCCACGCCACCAAGTTCCTTAACTCCTTTGAGGGTGGGGCCATCACCACCAACGACGACGCACTGGCCGAAAAAGTTCGCTTGATGACGAATTTCGGTTTCTCCGGCTATGACAACGTCATTCACTTGGGGACCAATGGCAAGATGACCGAGGTCTGCGCCGCCATGGGCCTGACCAACCTCGAAGGCATTGACGACCTCATCGCGGTGAACCGCCACAATTACGAAGCGTATCGCGCAGGACTGATTGATATTCCCGGCGTGACCCTGACGCCCTACAATCCAAGCGAGCGAAGCAACTACCAATATCTGGTAGTTGAGGTGGATGAGACCAGGGCAGGCTTGTCTCGGGACGAGCTGATTCAGGTGCTGCACGCGGAGAATGTGCTGGCGCGGAAATATTTCTGGCCTGGCTGCCATCGGATGGAACCGTATCGCACCTTGCAGCCCAATGCCGCCCTTTTTTTACCCGAAACCGAGCGCATTGCACAACGAGTGCTCTTGCTGCCAACAGGGACTGCCGTTGACGCCGAGACCATCGGAACGATTTGCGCCATGATCCGTCTGGCCGTGCGGCTTGCACCTGCGCCGTGCAATACCCCCGTTTCGGCGAATGCTTCTGGTTGATTTCTTATTTTGGCAATACCTCCATGGATCAAGAAATGAAGCCTGACTACTCGATCATTATCCCCGTCTATTTCAACGAGGGCTGCCTGTGGCCTGTGATACGGGCGCTTTGGGAGAAAGTCATCGAGCCAAACAGCCCCCACATCGCAGAGGTGATTTTTGTGGATGACGGATCGGGTGACGGATCCCTCGGGGAGTTGCGCCAAATACAGAAGGAATTTCCGAGCCTTGTTCACATCATCCAACTGACAAGAAACTTCGGGCAGTGCAATGCTTTAATGGCAGGATATTCCCGTGCCAAGGGTCAATGCGTGATCAGTATCTCCGCAGATGGACAAGAGCCACCTGAAGTGATCAATGAAATGGTGAAGGCATATTTTCAAGAAGGCTATGAGGTTGTCATCGGCACCCGGGCCAGCCGTGATGAGTCACAATTCAGAATCATCACCTCCAGGATTTTTTACAGTTTGATGCGCAATATGACGTTTCCCAACATGCCTGAAGGCGGTTTTGACGTGTTCTTGATGGGACGCCGCGCGCTAGATGCCTTGTTACGGAATACGGATGCGCATCCGTTTCTTCAGGGCCAGATTCTCTGGATGGGGTTTAAAACCAAGTTGGTCCCGTATCATAGACTTCGGCGGATCGCGGGTGCATCACGATGGACGTTTTGGAGGAAAATCACTGGCTTGGTTGATGGGGTTCTCGCCTTCTCATTCCTGCCCATCCGATGCATGTCCCTATTCGGGTTCTTGTTCGCTTTGCTGGGATTTCTTTACGCGCTAGACGTCCTCATCGGCAAGTTGTTAGATGGGAATCCTGTAACAGGCTGGGCCCCGTTAATGATTGTGATTCTCGTCATGGGGGGGATCCAAATGCTGATGCTGGGCGTCATCGGGGAATACCTATGGCGAACACTGGCGCAGGTGCGCAACCGCGAGAAGTTCCTTATTGAGGCGATTTACGATGCTCAACCATCTGATATTTCCGGGGCGGAAGGCACGGGCAAGTTTCTCTAATATGACCACAAACTCGAATCTTGAACCGAACACACGACGGGGGCACTCTCAGGTGACCCGTGAATCGATCATTGATCTGATCGGTCTCATTGTCATCGCCGGATTTGCACTGGCGGTGATCTATCATTACTATCTTGGAACCTACTCCGGTCTGGGCTATCCATATAACACGTTTCTCTTCCGGCCTGAGGACCACTTCAATGATTTCAAGAATGGCTTGCGAACCATCGATCCGTCGTTGCCGGGTCCCGATTGGGATCCCGGATTGCGCCATCCAATATGGAAAGTGGGTTACCCCTGGCCATTCACATGTCTGCTGCATTATCCGTTTCTTCCTTTCGGGTTGAGCTGGGGAACCTTCCTATGGCTGGGACTATTCATTGCTGTGTTCCTGGCCTGGTGTGTCCGCCACCTCAAAGGATTCACCCCGGTGGTGACAGTGCGCAATGTGCTGGTGTTCTCGTTTCTGACCTATCCCTTCCTGTTCGAGTTGGACCGGGCGAACCCGGAGATGTTCGTCTTTATCTTTTTGGCCGCATTCTTCGTGTGCTACGCGACCCCACGCCACCATCTGGGGCTCGTAGCCCTGGCTGCGGCCATTGCCATGAAATCATTCCCGGGGGTCTTTCTCGTGCTATTCTTGTGTGATCGGCGATGGAAGGACGTGCTCCTCGTGGGGGCGTTGGCGGTGGGCATCAATTTAGCTAGCGCGGCGGTACTTCCCGGAGGCTTTGCGACAAACATGGAGAGGTGGCTGTGTCAAGGCCCTTCGATCTATCAATCACAGATGGTCATTGGCAACGGCGGCTTAATGTTTGGCAACTCCCTGTGGGGTGTTGGCAAGGTGGCCATGGGAACTTTATACCCGTTGCTGGATCCCCCCTCGTCCATGAGCGCCGCTCTCACCGAGCTGCAACTGCCCTATCTTCTGGCCGGTTTCGCGGCGTTTGCGCTATTGGCACTCTACGTGGTCCGCTTCGAACAGGTGTGGTGGAAGCGAGTGGCTCTACTTTCATTTACGATGATTCTCTTGCCCTTCGTGTCGGCAGACTACAGGCTGTTGCATGTGTTTTTTCCGCTCTTCATGTTCATCAATAGCGAGGAACGTGGAAGGTTTGACAAGTTCTATACAATTATGTTCGCTCTGCTGCTAATCCCGAAGGGCTATGTCCACCTATACTTTGCCAGGGAAGCGACCATTCAGATCATTCTTAATCCTCTGATCATGGTCTCCATGATTTTTGCCATCATTTGGGAGGGGCTTCACCCGCGTGTGGAGCGCAAGTCGGAGGTGCCTGTTGAATCATGATTCGTCTGGCAGATTACATTGTCGAAACCCTTGCCGATCACGGTGTGCGGCATGTCTTCATGGTGTCGGGAGGTGGGGCCATGCACCTGAATGATGCCTTGGGCCGCGAGGCCCGCCTGACCTATGTCTGCAACCACCACGAGCAGGCCTGCGCGATGGCGGCCGAGGGTTACGCCCGGGTGTGCAACCGGATCGGCGTGGTTTGCGTCACCAGCGGCCCCGGTGGCATCAATGCGATGAATGGCGTCTTCGGCGCGTGGACCGACTCGATTCCGATGCTGGTGATTTCGGGACAGGTGAAGCGGGAGTTGTGCATCACGAGTCACCGGATTCCGGGACTGCGCCAACTCGGCGATCAGGAGGCTGACATCATCAGCATGGTGCGGGGAATCACCAAGTACGCGGTGTCCGTGACCGACCCGCAGAGCATCCGTTACCATCTGGAGCGCGCGCTGCACCTCGCCACGGCCGGTCGCCCCGGGCCCTGCTGGATCGATGTGCCGATTGATGTTCAGGCCAGCCAGGTGGATCCAGAGCAACAGCGGGCCTACGACCCGGCCGAGGACACGCCTTCTTATGCCATCGACCGATTGCCGGAGCTTGGCCACGAGGTGCTCCAGCGTCTCCAGAATGCGCAGCGCCCGGTGATTCTTGCCGGCAAGGGCATCCGGTTGGCAGGTGGACTGCCCGAGTTTGAAAGACTCATCCGGCGGCTCGGCGTCCCGGTGGCGACCGGATGGCAGGCGATTGACCTGCTGGCATCCGACGATCCACTGTATTGCGGCCGGCCCGGCGACATTGGCAATCGCGCGGGCAACTTCGCGGTGCAGAATTCCGACTTGTTGTTAGTCCTGGGTTGCCGCCTGAGCATCCGCCACACGAGTCACAACTGGCAAGCCTTTGCCCGCCACGCTTTCAAGATTCAAATCGATGCCGACGCGGCAGAACTGCACAAGCCAACGGTGGCCATCGACCTGCCCGTTCACTTTGATGCGCGCTTGTTTCTTGAGGAACTCAACCGACAGTTGGATGGCGCGGGCTTCGATGCCGGCCGTCATGCCGGGTGGCTCGCGTGGTGCAAGGAGCGCGTCGCTCGGTATCCGGTCGTGCAGCCGCGGCACCGGGTCTTGCGCGAGGACAGGATCAATCCCTATCACTTTGTGGAGGCGCTGTTTCAGCGGTTGACGGCCGATGACGTCGTCGTCTGTGGTGACGGCACTGCCAATGTGGCGGGCTTCCAAGCGGCGATCATCAAAAAGGGCCAGCGCGTGTTCTGCAACACTGGTGACGCCTCGATGGGTTATGACCTGCCTGCGGCGGTGGGTGCTGCCGTGGCCCGTGAGGGCGGTCGCGTGATTTGTCTGGCCGGCGACGGCAGCCTGCAGATGAACATTCAGGAACTGCAGACGGTCGCACACCATCGGCTGCCGCTGAAGATTTTTGTTCTTAATAACGACGGTTATCTATCAATTCGAACGTCGCAGGCGAATTTCTTCAAGCGCTTCGTCGGTGAAAGCTCGCGCAGCGGCGTCTCGTTCCCGGATGTGGTGAAGGTCGCGCAGGCATACGGCCTGCCAGCCTGCCGGATAGGGGGAGGCGGCTTTGAGCAACAACTCGCCGAGGTGCTGAACGCGCCCGGGCCGATGGTGTGCGATGTGATGCTTGATCCAGGGCAGTCGTTCGAGCCCAAGCTCAGTTCGCGGCAACTGCCCGACGGCCGCATGGTTTCCGCGCCGTTGGAAGACATGTTCCCGTTCCTCAGTCGCGAGGAGTTGCAGGAAAACCTGTTCATCCCACCCGTGGAATTCTAACTTATGTCCAGACTTGCATTCATCACCGGCGGCGGACGCGGCATCGGCGCCGCCATTCGTGCCGCACTGGAGCGCCGCGGCTGCCGTGTGGTGGCCCCATCGCGTGCCGAGCTTGACCTGGCTGATCCGGCCGCGCTTGAAGCTTACCTCAAGGACCACGCCGACCTGCCTGTGGATATCCTCGTCAACAACGCCGGCATCAACACGCTCAACCCGATTCCAGCCATCGAGGCGTCCACCTGGCAGGCCATGCTGCAAACCAACCTCACTGCCGCACTGCGCCTCACCCAAGCCTTCGCCCCGGGCATGGCTGGCCGCGGGTGGGGCCGCATCCTGGCCGTGAGTTCCATCTTCGGCAGGGTCACCCGCGAACAGCGTGCTGCCTATTCCATGACCAAAGCCGCGCTTGAGGCCCTCTGCCGCAGCGCGGCGGTGGAATTCGGACCCGCCGGCGTGTTGGTCAACGCCTTGGCTCCCGGTTACGTCGACACCGAACTGACCCGCCAAAACAACACCCAGGCAATGCTCGCTGCCATTGAGGCCACCATCCCGCTGCGTCGCCTCGCGCGAGCGGAAGAACTGGCTGAGGTGGCCGCGTTTCTGGTTTCGGAGGAAAACACTTACCTAACGGGCCAAGTAATCCTTGTGGACGGCGGCTTCACCTGTCAGTAAGCGCGTGTCATGCTAACGATCAAGAGCCGCTTTCACGATTATTCGGTGGAGCAGTTTGCCTCACTGCGCGAGGCGCTGGCAGCCGTCGGCGGCGGCGAGCGGGCTTTGTTTCTGGTGGATCGGCACTTGGCGGAATTGCATGGTACGGAGTTGAACCCGATCCTTCCGCGCGAACGAACCGTGCTTGTGGAAGCCTCGGAAGATAACAAGTCCTTCGAGGCGCTCACACCGCTGTTTCTTGAATTGTTAGAACGCGGCCTCAAGCGCGACGGGGTGATCGTGGTTTTGGGCGGCGGGGTGTTGCAGGACATCGGTTGCTTCATCGCCAGCGTGTTGTTTCGCGGCATTCGCTGGGAGATGGTGCCGACCACGCTGCTGGCCCAGGCCGACAGTTGCATCGGCAGCAAAAGCTCCATCAACATCGGCCCCTACAAAAACCAGATCGGAACCTTCTATCCGCCCCATCGCGTGTTGGTGCCCGGCGGCGTGCTGGCCACGCTGTCGTGGGACGAAATCCGCTCCGGACTCGGCGAAGTCATCAAGCTGCAACTGCTCGCCGGTGAAGCCGGTTTCCGCGACCTGATGAGCGACCTGGGGGACTTCCGCGGCCAGCCTCCGATCCTGGCCAAATGGGTGGCCCGCTCCATCGCGGTGAAGCAACCTTACATCGAAGCGGATGAATTCGACCGTGGCATCCGCAACTTGCTCAATTACGGCCACACCTTCGGCCACGCCTACGAATCCGCAGCGCACTATGGCATTCTGCACGGCATCGCGGTGATCCTGGGCGTGCTCACCGCCACGCACCTTTCCGCACGGCTCGGATTGGTCCCGTTAGATCACTACACCGAAATCAAGACCCTGTTGACCCCGTGGTATCAGCCATACGGGACGCAACTTCAGATGGCACCCCGCGACGCCATTTTCCAGGCCATCAAGCAGGACAAGAAGAACACAGGCTCGAGCGTCAACTGCATCCTGACCCACGGCTTTGGCCGGATGGAAAAGCTCCCGGTGTCATTGGAGGCGGATATCGTTCCCGCCGTGAACCATTTTATTGATCACGAAGTCGCCGGCGCATGAATCCATCCACGAGGTACTCACCCTATGAACCGAAACATTTTTGAAAACCTTTTCGTCCTCGAGATGGCGAGCAACCACCAGGGCAAGCTGGCGCGGGCCCTGCAAATCGTCCACGAGCACAGCCGCATGGTGCGCTTCAACAACGTCCGCGCCGCCATCAAGCTCCAATTCCGTGACGTGGATAATTTCGTCCACAAGGATTTCCGCGGCCGCGACGACGTCCGCTACATCAAGCGGGTGCTGGACACCAAGATGACCAAGGAGGATTACGTGGTGCTGGTGGAAGCCATCAAGAAGAGCGGTTGCATGCCCATGGCAACGCCCTTCGATGAGAAATCGGTGGATTGGTGCGTCGAGTTCAACCTGCCCATCATCAAGATCGCCAGCGCCGATTCGAACGACTGGCTGTTGTTGGAAAAGATCGCCAGCACGCGCAAGCCCTGCATCATTTCCTTCGGCGGCACCCCGCTCAAGGACATGGACGACGTCGTCACCTTCTTCGAGCATCGCGACATTCCCCTTGCCATCAACCACTGCGTTGCCGCCTATCCCCACGAGGACAGCGAGGCCGAACTGGAACAAGTCTGTTTCTTCCGCGACCGCTACCCCGGGCATACCATCGGCTATTCGTGTCACGAGTACCACGACTGGACCACTTCCATCGCGATTTCCTACGCCAAGGGCGCGCGCACCTTCGAGCGCCACATCGACATCAACAGCGACGGGTTCGAGGTGGCTCCTTACTCGTCGCTGCCGGCGCAGTTGGACATCTGGTTCAAGACCTTCCATAAGGTGGTGGAGTTCTGCGGCACGGCACGGCAGAGCCGCAAGATCCCATTGCACAAGGAGACCGCCTACCTCGACTCCTACATCCGCGGCGTATACGCGCGGCGCGATCTGCTCGCCGGACAGTCCCTGGCCGAAGACGATGTTTACATGGCCATTCCGCTCCAGAAGGGCCAGATTTCCTGCCGTGAACTCATGCTGGGGAAATACGGCCACAATCTAACCAAGAACTGCCCCCAAGACGCGCCGATCATGATCGACATGATCGATTCACCCTACTGCAACAACGAGCAGCTCAAGAGTCTCATCTACAGTCGCGGGCTGTGACGCCGTGCGGCACTTCCGGCCGTTTTTCGTTAGGTCAGCCATCCTCCCGTTCCGCCGCCTTCGCGCCATGATGCATCCCGATCTCCAAGCCGCTTGGGACCAGGTTCAAGGCAAGTTGCTTTTCCCTGCCGGTTCCCGCACCCACCCCTACTACATCTCCGCGCCGATTTGGATGCAGTCCTCCGCCGGCATCCGGGCCGTGCACCTCTTGTGCCACACCCTCAACCGACTGGGGCTGGAGGCTTACATCACCCATCATCCGCACGGCGGTTTCCACGACGCATACACGTCCCCCGAACTCAAGACTCCCATGTTGGAGCAGCGGCAGGCCGAGGAACACTTCCAACTCGGTCTTACCCCCATTGTGTTGTACACCGAGGTGATTAGCGGAAATCCACTGCGGGCCCCCGTGGTTGCCCGCTGGGTGATGAACTTCCCGGGCATCCTGGGTGGTGACAAGACCTATGATCCGAACGAACTCTGCTTCGGCTATTCCAAGGATTTGGCGGCGGCGGCGGGCCAACCCGACCACGTCCTCCACATGCCTACCATTGATACCCGGCTGTTTTATCCGTCGGATGAAAGCCAGGAGCGGAAGGGTGCTTGCTTCTTCGCCTCCAAGTATCAATCCGTTCACGGTGGCGAACTGCTGCCCATCACCAAGGACTGCGTGGAAATCACGCGGCAGCTTCCCGACTCCCTAAGCACGGCCGAGGTCGCGAATCTTCTCCGTCGTTCGGAGGTTTTCTATGCCTATGAGAACACCGCGCTGGCCACCGAAGCCGTGCTGTGCGGATGTCCCGCCGTGTTCCTTCCCAACCCCCACCTTACCGAGGTGATCGCCCGGAACGAACTCGGACCCGAGGGGTACGCCTGGGGTGAGGATCCGGCCGAACTCGAGCGGGCACGGACTACCGTGGTACAGGGTGCCATCAACTATCTTAAGACCTATGACCTCTTCCACAAGCAGCTTCAGACCTTCATCGCGATCACCCAGGCACGCGCCGAAGTCACGCCATTTTTGGGAAAGCTGAACATTGATTCGTGGCCCTATGTCCGCAAACCCTGGCTCTACCGTACCGGTCGCAAGCTGAAGCGCTGGTTCTCACGTCACTTCGGTCCTGGTGAGGCCAACGGTCGTCAATCATGAGTTCACCGGTACCAATGGCAACCGGTATCCACGATGCCACGACTCAGAGCGGGTCCTCTTCGACTCCGGCGGTGGCGGTTGTCATTCCGGTCTATCGAAGTGCGCCTAACGCTCTCGAAGCCATCGCCCTGACCCAATGCTGCAAGCTGCTGGGACGGCACCCGATCATCTTTGTCTGCGCCGACACATTTGACATAACCCCGTATCTTCAATTCTGCGGGCGACACGGCATCCAAGCTCTGGTGGAATGCTTTGAGCCCCATTGGTTTTCCAGCGTGGCAACCTACAACCGCCTCCTCTTTGACCGGCGGTTTTACCAACGCTTCACAAGCCACAACCACATTCTTCTTTACCAGCTCGATGCCTTTGTTTTCAAGGATGACCTAACATACTGGTGCGATCAGGGCTATGACTACGTCGGAGCCCCGTTCTTCCAAGGCTGGGACCATTCGACGCCGGCGGATCCGATGTTGCCGTCCGGAGGGAATGGCGGGCTCTCGCTCCGGCGCATCGAGGCGTTCCTAACAGTTTTAACACCGCCCTTTCCCCGCGCGCGAATGCAAACCTGGGATGACCTCTGGCGGAGGTACCAAGGCCGGTCCCTGTTCGGGAAAGCGACCTGCTTCCCCCGCTTGTTGAACCGATACCGGCGGAAATCCAACTTATATGGGAATTACCTCTCGGATCCGGCGATGTTTGAAGACGAATTCTTCTCCTATGTGGTGCCGCGAATCTTCCCCCGCTTCAAGGTGGCGCCGTCCTCGGCGGGAATGTTCTTCGCCTTCGAATGCCAACCGCGCCGATTGCTCGAATTGACCGCGGGGGAACTCCCGTTCGGATGCCATGCCTGGGAGCGCTACGACATCGGCTTCTGGAAGCCGTTCATTGAATCGTTCGGGCATGTCATTCCGGAGGATCGGACATCGGCGGCTCATTCCTCTTCTCTTCACCGACAACGGATTCATCGGTCATAGCGGAGCGATGCCGGACAATTCTTCCCTCCCTTCCTCCTGACAAGGCATCGCCACGATGAATCACCGGATTGGCCAGGCTTCCCGCGCATCGGCTTGACTTGAGAGTTGCGTTTGTCAACCCCGTGGGACCGCGAGAATGAAACCCATAAGCGTCGTCATCCCCACCCTGAACTGCGCAGATGCGATGCCGGCGCATTTGGCGTCGATGGCGTCGTGGCTGGATCTGGCGGAGGAGATCGTGGTGGTGGACAGCCACTCGGCGGACGGCACGCCCGAGTTGATTCGTGACCAGTTGCGGCATCCGGGCCTGCGCATCCTAACCCATCCCCGCGGCCTCTATCAATCATGGAACGAGGGCATTGCCCAGACCACCGGGCAGTGGATTTACATCTCCACCGTCGGTGATACCATCACCAGGGAGCAGCTTGAGCATCTGCTGCACACCGGCAACGCCATGGCGGGCGATGTGGTTATCAGTCCGCCCGCATTCAGGTTCGCCCATGGGGTTGAAACCAACACCCGCGTCTGGCCCATCGAGCGGATCATCAGGCACCACGGCATCACCCGGCCCGCGGTGCTCCATCCGGAGGCGCTGTTTTTTCATGTCCTGAACATGCTGCCGGAGTCATACCTCGGCAGTTCCGCCAGCAACCTCTATCGCGGCGGGCATCTGCGCGCCCGGCCCTTTCCCACCGAGTTCGGTTTGGTGGGAGACACCGCCTGGTCCATCCAACATGTCTTTGACACCCGCCACTGTTTCACCCCGCGGATAGGATCGGAGTTTCTCTATCATCAAAAGTCCTATGCCGCGGCCGACTTCGGGAAACAGGCGCGCATCGAGAGTTCATTGATGGCACTGGCGCGGCGGATTTTCATTGCCGCCGCGCCGGACACCGCCTGTTACACGCGCTATGCCCGGTTCATGGATTTGCTGGAATCCCTCCACCAGGCCAAAACCACCTATGGCAGCGCCTGTCGCAACTGGCTGCCACCGTGGTTCTTGTTGCCCTCCGCCTGGCGCGCGAAGCGTGAGCGCAACCGCCTTCGCCTCGCCGCGCGCGAGCAGTCCCAGGAATTGCTCCAACAAATTCTCACGCTCTCTGGCGGGCCATGCTGACCCTCTTCGCCATTCCCAAACCGTTTGACGGCCACTGCGGCGTGATCCAACGCAACGCCATCACCTCATGGCTCGCTCTCGATCCCAAGCCGGAAGTCATCCTGATCGGTCGCGACGCGGGCATCGAGGAAATCGTCCGCGAATTCAGTCTCGGTTGGATACCGGACGTCGAGCACACGCAGCACGGCACGCCTCTGCTAGACGACGCCTTCCGCAGGGTCGCCGCGCGGGCGCAATTCCCCCGGCTCTGTTATGTGAACTGTGATATCATCTTCACGCAGTCCTTGCCGGAAACCTTGCGGAAGCTGCCGTCAACCGGCTTTCTCGCCGTCGGCAGGCGCACCAATGTCGATCTAACCACAGTGGCGGGCGCGGCTGACCTCCGCGACGAAACGTTCATCGGCCGGCTTGCCGCCGGCGGCAGGCTTGAATCGCCCTTTGCCATCGATTACTTCCTGTTTCCCTCGCGCCGGGAGTTATGGGAAATCCCGCCGTTTGCCGTGGGCCGCCCGGGTTGGGACAATTGGATGATCTATAACGCCATCAGCCATCGCCTGCCGCTCGTTGACGTGACCGACGGCGTGCTGGCCCTGCACCAAAACCACGGCTATCAGCACGTGCCAATGGGGCGTGGCAATACCTGGGAAGGGCCGGAGGCGGACTACAACCGCCGCCTCGCCGGCTCGCCGGACCGATTGAAATACTCGATGTTGGACGCCACCCATCGCTATGTGCCGCGGTTTGGCCTGGTGCCGGTTCCAGGCGGCCTGGCGGCGGTGATCAAGCGCCTCATCGCCGATCGTCCCGGCCTCAAGTGGCCGTTGGAGATCATCGGCTTCCCATGGCTCAGGCTTGAACGGATGAAACGCCACCGGATGAAAAAACGCGGGTATCCGGCTTCGCCTCAGACCCAAGACGGCAAGACGGCTCGGCTGAGCTCGCCGAACGCGCAAGACCCGAGACGAGGAATTTGACTCAAGGGCACAAATTCGGCGGTTCAAGAATCTAGCGGTTTTTCATCCGATAGATCAAGCCGCGCGGAAACGGGCGGAATGCCTTGTGGGTGGTGACGCGCACGGGATGTGGCGTGGCACCGGCTTGATGAAAACGCTCGGCCCAGTGCGCGAAGCGCGCGAACGGGTTGTAATCGTTGAGAATCAACCCCCTGCAATGCCGGAGGTGTGCCAACTCGTCGGGGGTGGCGGGATTTTCTAGCAAATCGCGGATGATCGCCGCGGCGGCGTCCGGTTGGGTCGCGTCCACTGCCGTGAAGCCCGCGGCGGGGAAATAGTCATGGAGATTGGGGCAGCCCGCATAGATCGGATGAGCCCAGCCGAGGTAAGCGTCGGAGAGCTTCTCAGTCCAATAGTCCGGCGAGCAGGAGTTTTCCAGGACCAGATGGAAGCGGTGGGGAAGAATGGCATCGAGTTTGTCCCCGATCGGAGTGAAACCGCGGCCGAAATGGATGATGGCGTCGCCGAGCGCGGCCTTGAGGCGCTCGAGCAGGGCGAGACGCTGCCGCTGTCCCGCGGTGGTTGTTAGATTTGAGCACACCACGGAGATTTTGTTGGATTTGGCGCCGGGCGGGAGTTGCAGGAGTTCGTCGTAACCATAGGTATAGCGGTTCTCGTCGCGATTGAGTCCGACGTGCCAGTTGAGTCCCGGCAGGCTGGTGGTGACGCGCGGGTGGGGGTCTGCGGCATGGGTGCTGACCACGCGATGGAACTGGGCGTAGAACCCCTTCGGATAGATTTTCTTGGATGGCGGTTCGCCGGCGATGAAGAGCGTGTTCTCCGGGGCGCAGAGCAAGCGGTCGCGGTCGCGGCTGCCGGCGAAAACGATCCAATAGTCGCAGAGGGTGCCGCGTGGCGGGTTGAGCAGGAATTCGCAGCGGCCCCAGCGGGGTTCGCGGCCCGGACAGAGGAATTCGAGGCCGGCGTGATCGACGGTGGTGGTGATGGCCACGCGGAGTTGATCGGGTCCGCGCATAGGGAGCGTTTGTGGAGTTGTTATTGAGACGGGCTTCAGTTGGTGGTTTGAGCCGGTTCAACCACTGATGACACTGAGGACCACTGAAGCCACTGAAACAGGGAAAGTTCAGTAACCTCGGTGACCCGCAGCAAGCGGGTGATCGGTTTCATGGTGCTTATAAGTTGTTAGCCGTGTTGCAGAACTGGTGGCGGAAGCGCAGGACGGACTTGTCAAGCGCATCGCGCAGTGCCGCCAGCGGTTGCTTTTTGCGCAGCGCGCGGCGGCTGTGGATGGTGTGTGGTGCGAACGGGCCCTGGCCCGTGAGTTGGTGCCGTTCCTCGATCAGGCGCGCCACCAGGGGAAACAGCGCGTATTCATTGATGATGCGGCGGCGTGCCTCCCGAATGGCGGGCAGACGTTTGTCATATTCGCGGTCCCGGAGGGCTTGCTTGATCCGCTCCAGGCTTTCTTCAAAGTGATGGATGTTGATCGGGATGAAACTTTCCGCCGGGAAATAGTCGAGAATGTTGGGGCAACCGTGATAGAGAGGCAGGCAATAGCCGAGAAACGGATCGGAGAGTTTTTCCGTCCAATGGTGCCGGCAGAGATGGTTCTCGATGGACAGGTAGAGTTGATAGGGATCGACGGCGTCCGCCTTGTCATCGATGGGACGCACACCCGCGCCGAAGACGTCCATGACAGGAAGTTTCGCCTTCAAGTCCTGCGTGAACTGGTAGCGGGCATGGTGGAGCGTGTGGCGCATTTGCTTGGACGAGCACACGGTGGAGATGGGCAGCGGCTTGTGGGGCGGTTCCTGCCGTGAGAGCACGTCGTAGGAACCGCGATCTCCGGAGGAGCCGTAAAACCAGACATAGCCGGTTTGCGACAGGATCACCCGCGGATGCTTGATGGCCCATGGCTCCTGGCTGCTGAGAATCCAGCCGAACTGGTTCACGAACGAGCGCCCGTAGTTCTTGATGGTGGATGGCTCCGCGGTGATGAGCAGGGAGTTGTCCCGCGGGCAGGGCAGGCGCTCGGCCCAGATGGGAAAGCGTTCGTCGCCACTCTTGGGAAGGTCGTCATAGACCACCAGCCAGTCATAAGCGTGGCAGGCTTGGTCGAAGATGAAATCGCAGGCGCCCCAAGTGGGGACGTAACCGGGAAACCGCTTGAGCCACAGGTCGTAATTGGCGTCCGAGGCCTGGGATTTCGACAGGAATTTCACCCGGATGCGGCTGCCGGTGGCGATGTTCATGTCATTGGTTTGTTAGGGTTAGCGCGCTGACGATCGCGGCCTCAAGCTCGTCGAGCATGGCATAGCGGCGGTGATACATCGGGCGTTTCTGCGGTTTCATCGCCTCGCGCGAGCGGCGGGACGCGGTCATCGGCAGCTCGAAGAACGCGGGGTCCGCACGGACGCCCTCACATTCCTCCCAAAACGTGTCATAGTCGAAGAACATTTTCTGCCGCTCCTTGGCATGACGGCGTTCGTCGGTGCTGTAGGCATGGGTGGCGGCGCTGGTGGCCAGGATGCGGGCGCAGCCCAAGTGGCCGGCCAGCATCTGGCCTGCGATGACGAGCAGGCTCTTCGGGCGCAAGCCGTGGAGGTCGCGTCCGGCTTCCTTGACGGCCGGCGCGCCAAGCCGGCGATCCGCGCCTTGCAGGCCGCCGATGTGGAAGGTGACGACTCCGTCCGGCGCGCGGGCGATGGTGGCGGAGAGCAGGGCCAGTTCGCCCTCGCCCAGTTCCGGACAGAGCAGGCTGAGGGTGAACTCGCCCTCCTGATAGAAGCGCGTGTCGTGGGACAGGCGGAGTTGATAGGTGCGGTTGGCCGTCCACGTCGCGAGACGGAACGTGTCGGTTAGAAAAACGGCCTCCAGCAGCGGGCCTGGCAGTTGGCGTCGCAGCCATGCGTAGTGGGTTTGCAGGGCATCGAGCGTGCGGGCTGGATTCCAGGAGGTGGACAGATACGGGCGGTAGAGTTTTCGATAGACCCGGTGGTCATGGGCGGCCAGCTTGCGCATGAACGGGTCGGATTGCAGCAAGCCGAACCAAACGGTATTGACCTGGCGGCGCGGCCAGCTTCGCAGGATGAACTTGAGCCGCTTTGTCACGCTGCCGTTGCGCCCGACCGGAAACGCCTGGTGGCTGGCCCGGTGCAGGATTGCTAGACTGGTGAAAACGGACATCGGTGGGGGAGAAGGCTGTGAAATGTTAGAGTCCCGTCACTCGTGCCAGGGGGCTGCGGAGCAGGTTGATGGCGTGGGAGATGGCGAATTTCACCCGCAGCAGGCGTGAGCCCATGCGGAAGGCGAAATCGCCGCCGGGGTGGAGCGGGTGGGTGTCGGTGGTGGCGGCTTCGGTGACGCCGACCTCGGCGCCGCCGCGCTGGCCGATATCGGAGAAGCTGGCATAGTGGCCGATCAGATTGGGTGAGACCGCAAGCACGCGGAGGTGGCTGGACAGGTTCCTGGCATACCAGCGGTCGATCGCGCGGTGGCGGAAGACCCACGGCCACACGCTGTCCGCGGTGGGCAGGCTGGCGAGCGCCCAGTCGAACGCGCGGCGTTGCATGAGATAGGCAAAGGTGCCGTTGCAGCCGAAAATCTGATAGATGGCGCGCTCGCCGCGGATTTGGCGGATTTTGCGGCAGGGACCCACCGGCTTGGAGGCGCCGAGGTAGCAGACGTCCCAGGGCTCGCCGCCGGTGTCGGTGTTGGCGAGGAAATCCGCGGCGTCCTCCTCGAAGGTCGGGCCCAACTTGACGTCATCCTCGAGGATCAGCACGCTGTTCCAGCCCATGGTCTTGGCGTGTTCGATGGCCTTGCGATGGGACAAGGTGCAGCCGGCCCGGCCGGCCCAACACTTGTCGCGCTGGCGGTGACGGAACCAAGGGGCTTGGCCATAGCCGGGCAGGTCCACGCCATTGACCGCGGCGATGCGCTGCCAGCCGCGCAAACAGGTCACCGTGTCGGCCATTTCCGCAAACCGCGCCAGCCGCTCGGGGCGCTGATCAAGATTGATCATCACGACGCCGTCGGCAAGGCGGGCAGGGGCTTGGGTGGCGGAAGCGGTCATGGCGGCGCGGGGGAGGCGGCTGGCCTGTGCCAGTCGGTTAGAATGGTGACTGCCCGATGGAAGAACGTGTGCTCCAGCATCACCCGTTGGTGGCCGGCGGTGGTAACGGCGAGCGCCAGGGCGGGATCGCGTTGGATGGATTGGACGATTTCCAACAATTGTCGCGCTGACTGATAGACGAGGACTTCCCTCCCTGGCACGAAGGAGCGGGCGAGATCGGGCACGTCCGGATAGGTGGCCAGGCCCCCGGCGCAGGGGATTTCGAAGGCACGCAGGTTGAGGCCATGGGTGGTGTTGCCGGGTTGGAGGAGGTTGAGGTTGATGAGGTATTGTTGATAGACCCGGCCCAGGGCGGCGGATGACAGTTTGCGGTTGCGCCAGACCTCGGGCCAATTCCCGGCCTTGGGGCCGAAGAGGTCGAGGCGTTGGCCGAGGCGGCGGTATTCGGAGAAGAACGGCCGGCGCGATGGCGTGCAGTTGCCCGCGAAGACGAGGCAGGGGGTGCGTTGTTGGATATGAATCGGGCCGCACACATAGCGTCGCGGGCACGCTGCAAGCGGCAGAAACCCGAGCCGCGCGCGGCTTCCGGCATACGCCTGTTCCAGCATCGGCAGCGAGGCGGAATCGAAATAGTAGACGCCGTCGAACGCCGGTTCGTAGTCCGCGGGAAACTGGTTGAGTTGATCGCAGAGCCAGCCGACGATTGGAACGCCGGGCCGCAGCGCCCCGCGCATCGCTGTCGCCGCAGGGGCCGGCAAGCCCGGATAATTGAGCACCACCACCAGGTCGGGCACAAAGTCCGCCAACTCCTCCGCCACCCGGCGGCAGGTGGCCGGGTTGAGCAGTTGGCGCTTGCCGTCCTTCAGTTGCGCCCAACGCTCCCCCAGGCTTGTCGAGCGGAAGTTGATGGCTTGGGTCAGCGCGCCAGCCTCCTGTAGGCCGCTCACCAAATCCATCCGCCACGTGAGAATGCCATCGCTTTTCTGCACAATCGCCACTCGGGGTCGGTGCGTTTGACCCATAGCGGGAGGCTGGATTGTTGCGGATGATTCCATGCTGAAACACCCGCAGCGGTGGGGTGGGGCTTCACGCGAAGGGTGCCGACACGCGGGCTCGGCAAGTCTAGCCCGGCCGGCAGGGGTGTCAATCCGCATCAGAGCGAAAAGGGCTTGCAGCACCTTGCGGGTTCACCTATCCATGCGGTGCCAGGCAGCCCTCGGGGAATTTTCACATTCCCACTGGGAGGCACCAACCCAATCAGCGGGAAGGTGCCGAATGCCGGCTCGTTGGGAGAATTACCGCAATCAACACCACACAATCATATATGAGCTTGTACGACACGCTGCGATTTGGATTAACCGGTGGGCGAACCAGGCATGTTCGGGAGTTATATGCGCTGGTTCGTCCCCAGACGTATGCCGGCCTTCGAAAGGTGAAGCTGGGAAATCGACACGCCGATGGCGGCTATGTGATGGTGGATGATTTTGAGGGTGTTGACGCGGCGCTTTCGCTTGGCATTGGTGATGACCTCACCTGGGACCTGGAAATGGCATCCAAGGGGATCCATATCTATCAGTTTGATCACACGATTGATCCGCCAGCGGCCGCGGCGGATCAGCCACACCTGCATTTTTATCGCACAGGCATTGCCGGTGAGGATGACTCGGTCCGGAACCTGAAAACCATCGGCAGCGTGCTGGCCGATGAAATGCGGATGCACCGGGGCGATCTGATCTTGAAAATCGACATTGATGGGTACGAGTGGGACGTCTTCGCGGGCATGCCCGCTGCGGTGCTGGCGCGGTTTCGGCAGATTTGCATCGAAATCCACAATCCGCTGGCACGGCCGTCGCAACGCGCGCGCCGCGCCCGCAATCTCGCGGTGCTGCGCAAGTTGCACGCCTTCTTTGCGCCAGTGCACATCCATGCCAACAATGCGGGGCCGGTGCGGCGGTTTTTCAGGCTTGAGGTGCCCAAGCTGCTGGAAATCACCTATGTCAGACGCGGGGCGCACGCGTTTGTGGATTCGACCGAGTCCTTTCCCGGAGCACTGGATGTCCCCAATGTGGCTTCCAAGCCGGAAATACCCATCGGGCGGATCTTGCGCGGTTAGTTTTCGGCTTTGACCGATTTGGCGACGCGACGGGCCATTAAGCCCCGCCACCAGGCGACCTCCTGCGGGTGGGCGACACAATAGTCGCGGTGCGCCAGGCACCAGGCGCGGCAGTGGGTGTTCCAGTCCCCTTCTAACAGGTTGATGCCAGCCGGTGGGGTTTGGCTGTTAGACGGAGCGGCGAAGAGGGTTTGGAACATGCGGTCGCCGAGGGCGGGTTCGAAATGGCCCAGGTCGAGCCAACCCGGCAGCGATTGGTCCGCCGCGGCGGGGTCCGGCATGGGCTGGCAGGTGAAGGCGTTGAATGTTAGAAACGACCACACTTGCACCGGCGGTCCTTTGGTGGCAGTGGCGTTGGCCTTGCGGCAAATGTCGGCCAGCGCGAGCAGGTCGGTTTCCCAGCCCATTGTCGCGGGCAGGTCTTTGGTCGGATGAATCTGCTTGAGGGCGTGTTGTGGCGGAATGACGATATACATGGCGATGCCGGCTTGGCGGGCGCGGTGGATGAACGCAGTCAAAGCGTCCGCTTTCGCTTGTCGCAACAACTCCGGGCACGGACTCCATTGCCCAACCGAAGTTTCAATGAAAGCGGCTTCGACGAACTTGCGGAGGTTGGACTGACCGGACGGCTCCTGCATCCGGCCCAGCGGACTGAAGCGCGGCGGCCTGCCGGTGACCTGCCGGCTTAGCGTGCCGAATGAATCCACCAGCGCGTTCCAGCCGATGAGTTGGTTGATAGAGCGCTCGATGGAGCGGTTGTTGTCGGCGAAGGGCGATTGATAGAAATGGTTGGAGCCGCGGCTGTCCTGGTCGCTGAAAAGATCGCCCGGATCGATGCCGAGGAGCAGGGTGTCGATGTGGGGATTGCGATCCAGGGCATAGTTGCCGACCGCGAGGTTTTCATAAAGCGAGGCGGCGGACATGCCAAGGTTCACGGCGGGTCGGCCGTGGAAAACGGGGCTGGCGGGATCCAGGCCGATCTCGATGCGCGAGGATCCGAGGATCACGACCCGCCAGTTGCCGCGGTTGGCCAGCGCGGCTTTGCCGACGCGCCGGTTGTTATACAAATCCCTGGCGCCATCCAAGGCATTGATGGCCCATGGGGCGGCGTTGATCCGCCAGGGATCGACGGTGGTGGTGATGGCGGTGGTGATGATGAAGTAGCCGGCCATGATCGTGCCGAGCCAGCGGAGAAAGCGAGCAAATGGGCGTCGGGTCATGGGACGGGAACGACTCGGAGAAGTCTGTTAGAACTGAAAGTAAATGAACTCGCCGCCCTTGTCGATCTCCATGGTGACGAGGAGAAAAAGCACGAACACGAACACGGCGGTGAGTGGCGCGGGTCGCCAGCCCCACCAGCGGCGGCGCGGGGCCTTGGGTTCATTGGCGGTGTGGAAATGCGGTGAGAAGCGGCCCATGAATTGTTGGGTGTTGGGCAGCAGGAAGGCGATGAGCAGTCCGCAAAGGACCGGGCGAATCGCGCGTTTGGCTTTCATGATGTTGCCATCCGCGGCGGGCGTCCATAGCGGGCCGTGTTGAGGGATCACCATGGAGCGATAGAAGTTGGCGGTGGTTTGCCACGCGAGCCTGGCGTTGCCTGCGGACGCGAGTTCGAAGTTTCCCGAGCGGAACGGCACCCAGGCGAAGACCACGGCCACAAAGGTGATGGCCGCCGCCAGCGCTTTCGGCATCGGCCGCCAGTCGAGTTTGCGCCGCAGGGCGATCCAGCCGTTGTTGACGCAAAGGAAAAGCCCGTGGAGCCCGCCCCAGAGTGCGAAGGTGATCCCCGCGCCATGCCAGAGGCCGCCGAGCAGCATCGTGATCATGAGATTGGCGTAGCGGCGGAGCGGGCCGCGGCGGTTGCCGCCCAGCGGGATATAGAGATAATCGCGGAGGAAGCGTGACAGCGTCATGTGCCAGCAACGCCAGAATTCAATGATGGAGGCGGACTTGTAGGGCGAGTTGAAGTTGAGTGGCAGCCTGATGCCGAACAGATAGGACACCCCGATCGCCATGTCCGAATAACCCGAAAAATCGAAGTAGATTTGAAAGGTATAGGCCAGCGCTCCAACCCAGGCCTCGCCCATGGTGAGAGCGTGTGAGGTGGCATATTGAAAAATGGGTGTGGCCGTGTTCGCCAGACTGTCGGCAATGACGGCTTTTTTGAAAAGACCGATGGCCAGCACGGTGAAGCCGATGGCCAGATAAGCGGGGTTGAGCTTGGTGATGCGCGGTCTGAACTGACAGATCAACTCGCGGTGGTGGACGATCGGCCCGGCGATTAGATGGGGGAAAAACGTGACGAAGAGCAGGTAATCCCCGAAGCTGTAGCCGGTCTTGTCGCCGCGGAAAACATCCACCAGAAAGGCGATTTGCAGGAAGGTGAAAAACGACACCGCGAGCGGCAGGATCAGGTGCGGGATGGCCTGCGGCCAGCCGGTTAGAGCGTGGGACCATGTGGCGAATATCCCGAGGTATTTGAAATAGAACAAGAGCAGGAGATTGACGCTCACCCCGAGGGTCACCAGCGCCTTGCGGGTTGCGGGACGGTTGGACCGGGCGATGGCATCGCCGCAAAGAAAATTGCCGGTGCAGGACAGCACCACAAGCACGAGAAACCAGGGCGTCCAGGATTGCACGGACTCGGGTTTCCACCACGCGTAAAAGGCCAGGCTGCATCCCGTCAGCCAGGTGGTGCTCCAGCGCCAGTGGAGACGCCCTAGCAGGAAAAATCCCGCCAGTGCCACGGGCAGGAACACAAGCAGGAACGTATAGGTGCTGAACAGCATGAGGCGCGGGCGCCTGCATAGGGAACGGCCGGGGGTTCCACAAGGGCAAATGTGGTCGGCAGGGGCAGGCAGGGACGTCAATACGGTCGTGGCTCCGGAAACTCACCTTTCGGGCACTGGCTTTGCGCGCGGGATGGGTTCCGGTTCCGGCTCGGGTTCCAGTTCCGCTGGCACGGCGGCGTCCGCGGGGAACATCATGTCTGTTAGAACCTGTTTGCCGGTGTTGGCGGACACGGTGTTATCGGCGAAGGTGGCGGCGTTGAGACCTTTTTCGAGGGTGAGTCCGGGGCCCTGGTTGCGGCTGAGTTGGTTGCCGGTGACCGGGATGCGGGAGGCGGCGCGAATCACGAAGCCGCCGAGCAGGTTGCCGGAGGCGGTGTTCTTGCGGACGTGGCCGGAGGCGGCGGCGTCCAAGACCAAGCCAAACTCACGGTTGTCGATGAGTTGATTGCCCTCGATGGTGGCGGCGGACTTGGGATTGTCCGCGTGAATGCCGTTGCGGCTGTTGCCTTCGCAACGATTGTTGACCAACACGAGTGCGGCGCCATTCCACGACTCGATGCCGTGCTCGAAATTGCCAATCGCTTGGGAATCCCGGATTTCCAGGCTACTGCCGGCACCTATCGCGGCGGCACCGTCCCAGCCGTTGGCGGCAAAGCGGCAGCGGGTGGCGTTGGCCTTGCCGCCTTCGATGACGGCCAGGCCGTGGCCGCAAGCATCGATGAACTGGCAATCCAGCAGCGCGACGCCCGCGCCGCGGATCAGCACTGCGGAGAAGCGTTCGGCTGTGGCGGTCTGTGATTCGTGGCGGAAGGTGATGCCGCTGAGGCGGGCGCCGTTGGCGGCGGGACCCAGGGTGATGGCGCAACCGGCGTCGGCACGACATTCGATGAGGGTTTTTCCGGTGCCGGCACCTTGGAGTTCGACGGCGAGGTTGACGCTGAGCGGCCCTTTCCAAGTGCCTTCGTTGATGATGATGCGGTCGTGATCGCGGGCATTGGCAAGCGCCTCCGCCGGGGTCGGAAAATCCCTGGGAACATACAAGGAACGGGTGTAGGACGCCATTTTTTCTAACAGGGCCGCGATTTCCGGATCCTCCGGGGCCAGCGCACCGGCTTCGCGGAGCAAGTCGAGCGCTTGTTGGTCGAATTGCCCCTGATCGCGGGCAACGGCTTGTTTGAAGAGGTCGCGGGCCTTGCTCAGATCGGCGGCGGCTTGATCTTTGGCACTGGTGGCCGCGGCGACAAGGGCACGGGCGTCCGGGTCGTCGGGCAGGGTGGCGAGGATGGCCTTGGCGGCCTCGATGGCGGCATCCCACTGGCGGCCGGTGAGGAGATTTTGGGCCGCGGTGACGGCGGCACGCCGGGCGGCCGCGGCACGCGCCGCGGCAATCTCATCGAGCAAACTGGCGCTCTCCTGGTCCGCCGGAAACTTTTCCAGCACCTTGCGGGCGGAGCCTTCCGCCTCATCCCAGCGCCCGGATTCCAATGAGGCACGGGCCTGGCCGATCCAGTAACCGGCGAATTGCTGTTGTTCCTCCGCCATGCCGGCTTCAACCCCGCGGCGGCCCAGTTGGACAATTTGCGAGCTTGGGGCGAGTCGCTCGATTTCGTCGAATGCGGCGGTGGCGTCGCGCCAGCGCCGCGTTTCGATGTAGCCCGCGCCTTCGCGTTCCAACAAGGCAATGCGGGCCAGGGTTTGGAGTTTCTGATCCTCCTGTAGCCTCAGGTAAATCCAGCCGCCGGCCGCCGCCGCGAGCAGAATGATGCATAGCCCGACAAGCATGGCGAGGGCATGACTGCGACGGGGCGGTTCTCCGCCAGCGGCGACCACGGCGGCCGGGGCTTTGACAGTCGCGGCCGCCGCAGGCTCTGCCGCGGGAACCGCCGGAAGGGCTGCGGAAACGGTAGCGACCGGACCGGGGCTTTCCAAATGTTCGCGAACCGCGGCCAGCGCCTCGTCGAAATCCATCAGGCCTTGCCGGTAGCGGGCGGCCAGAACTTCGTCCGGTTCGCTGCCCACCAACTCGGCGATGCGCCCCCGTGCCACGCCAAATTCCCGAAAATGCGGGCGTGGATCCTCATCGGGTCCCAGCCCGAGAATGCGGCGTGCTTCAGAAAGGCTCATGCGACCGGGAGGCTAGCAGGGCAAACCGACAAGGGAAAGCGGGAAGTCGTCGCACCATGGCTTTCACACCAAGCCGTCTTGGCGCGTCTGTTTCCAGTAGGCGTATTCGGAGCGGTTGAAATCGATGTATTCGGGCGATAAATCGCTGGAATACATGGTGTAATCCGCCGTTCCCTGATTGAGATTGATGCCAATCTCGAACTCACGCCCGGCGACGATGGCCCGCAGTTGTTCCATCGGCGTGGCTGCTTGCAGGCCGCCGAGACAGGCCGCTTCGCCGCCGATGTGGATGTCCACCAATTCCTCGCGAATGCGGGCTCGCGAGTAACCCACCGCATGAATGATGCGACCCCAATTCGGATCTCCGCCATTCCATGAGGCTTTGACCAGGGCGGACTTGCACACCGCTTCGGCGACTTTTTTCGCATCGTGATAGGTGCGCGCCCCGCAGACATTGACGGTGACAAACTTGGTGACCCGCTCGCCATCGCGGACGACCGCCTTGGCCAGCTCTAACATGACCCAGCGCACCGCCGCGCGGAATTGCCGGCAGCGCTGGCCATGGCGCCGGATGGCGGGCATGCCCGAGGCACCGTTGGCGAGAACCAGCACGGTGTCGTTGGTGGACATGTCGCCGTCGATGGTGATGCGGTTGAAGCTGTCTTCCACGCACTCCAGCACCGTCTTGCGCAGCGAGTCGCTCGGCAGGTTGACATCGGTGGTGATGAAACAAAGCATCGTGGCCATACTTGGTGAAATCATGCCGGCTCCTTTGACACAGCCGCCGATGCGCACCGCGTGGCCGCCCAGTTCAAAGGCGATGGCGATTTCCTTGGGATGGGTATCACTGGTGATGATCGCTTGCGCAACCTTCGCGCCGCGATCCGGGCCCAGCCCGGCAAGCAGCGGCGCGGTTTGCGGCACGATGCGCATCATCGGCATTGGCAGGCCGATCACCCCGGTGGAGCACACGCCGATCTCGGTGCGCCGCAGACCTAACGGTTTTGCCACGGCGTCGCACATCGCGTTCGCGTCGCGAATCCCCTGCACGCCGGTGCAGGCGTTGGCATTGCCGGAATTGACGATGATGGCGCGGATGTCGCCCTTGCGCAGGTGGGCTTGGGAAACCCGCACCGGCGCCGCCTTGACCCGGTTGGTGGTGAAAGCGCCGGCCGAACTGCACGGGAACTCGGAGTGGATCAGTGCCAGATCGAGGCGGTCGCCGGCCGGATTCTTGATGCCGCAACTCACCGCGCTGCTGAGAAACCCTTGGGGTGCGCCAATGCCGCCGGCGATGCGTGTGAAGGGAAAGTCCATAATGTCAGAGAGCGAAAACAAACGAGCGTGGCAGCCCCTAGAAATTTTGCAATCCGACAGTTTCGGCCAGTCCGAACATCAGGTTGAAACATTGCACCGCCTGGCCGCCGGCCCCTTTGCCCAAATTGTCCTCGGCGCTCAGCAGCAGCACCCGCCCGCCGCGCGGATCGTGCTGCCAGCCGATGTCGATGAAATTGGTGCGGGCGACGTGCTTGATATCCGCGCAGCCGCCGCGTCCCAACAAGCGGACAAAGGCCGCACCCGCGTAGGCGGCCTCCAGCGCCTCGCCAATGGCTTCCGGCGCCACGCCCTCCCGCAAGGTGGCGGTGGTGGTGGTGAGGATGCCGGCATTGACCGGGATGAGGTGCGGGATGAACGTGAGGATCACCTTGGTGCCTGCGGCAAGGCCGAGTTCCTGCTCGATTTCTGCTAGATGGCGGTGTTTCGGAATGCCATAGGCGCGGGCGCTCTCATGGCACTCGCAAAACAGCAGGCTCAGGTCCGCCTTGCGCCCCGCGCCGCTGACCCCGCTCATCGAGTTGGCCACGAGGCTGGCAGGATCGATGAGTTTGGCGCGCAGCAGCGGCAGCAGCGGCAGCAGGATGCTGGTCGGGTAACAACCCGGCGCGGCGACCAGGCGGGCGTCGCGGATGGCTGCGGCACGCAGTTCAGGCAAGCCGTAAACCGCCGTTGCCAACAAGTCCGGCGCCGGATGGGGTTGCTGGTAATACTCGGCGTAATCCGCCGGATCCCGCAGCCGGAAATCCGCGCTCAAATCAATCACCCGCACGCCGCGATCCAACAAGTCCCGCGCGATGGGTGCCGCCACCCCGTGCGGCAGCGCCAGAAAGGCCACCTCGGCCCCGCTCGCGGCGATCACCGCCGGATCCGGTTCGGCGAAAGTCAGCCAGGCCCCCGCGGCTTTGGCAAAGCGTGGAAACACCTGGCCCAGCGCCTTTCCCGACTCCTGGCGAGAGGTCACCGCCACCAGATTCACCTGGGGATGGCCTAGCAACAGGCGAAGCAATTCCATGCCGGTGTATCCACTGGCTCCAACGATGGCGGTTTTGATGCGTTGCATGGTGCCGAATGGCATCTCATGAAATTCGGTGCTTGCCAATCTAGAATTGTGCTGTTTCTCTTGCGTCCCGTTCACGGAGCGGGCTGTAGCGCAGTCTGGTAGCGCACTTGACTGGGGGTCAAGGGGTCGTGGGTTCGAATCCCGCCAGCCCGATTCTGAAGAAACGCCTACGGGCGTAAGGATTCCAAGGGTTTCAGATCTCCAGAAAGGAGAAAACTGTGACCTAAACCGTGTCCTAGTGTTTTCCACGGTTCCGACTGCGGCCTGGCATTGCGAGTGAAAGTGCCTGGGCGGATGCCGCCCGCTGCAATCGGGTATCCTCGGCAAAGAGGCAGAAAAGCAGGCGCACCAGCAGCACGCGCAGATCGTGGAGGGCGATGCGCTCGAAATCCGAGACGATGAGCCAGCGCGGGACTTCCTTCTCGCGTCCGGTGTCTATCAGGCCGCGGATGTAAGCCATGCCCTGGGCCTGGGCCTTGTCGAGTCCTGTCCGGCGGATTCGTGCTCAACCAGGACGCGGCCCGGCCAGAAAAGGTCGATGTAACGTCCGGCCTCTCCGTTTGCGAACCCGCGTCCGCGACGGTGAGCAATACGTGAGCAGGCCGTTGTTGGGCTTGTATTGCATCAATGATTTCGTCTGGCTGCACGATGTGGCAGGAGCAAGACCAGGGCCAGTATCAGGACGCCGAGAATCGCTGTGGCTGTGTATCGACTCAACGCAAGGCCGCCCTGTGCGATCGGTTTGTCCAGGAAATCACCGACGACAGCTCCCAGTGGCCTCGTCAAGACAAATGCCGCCCAGAAGAGAGTTGTACGAGAGATTCTCGTCAGAAAGTATGCCGCCATGACGAGAACGAGCAGACCACCGAAAATAGCCGCAGCACCCAAATAACCGAGGTCAGCGGTGTCGGCAGTCCAATCGCCAAGAGCTGTACCCAGAGTTTGCGAGAAGGTGATAGTCAGCCAATAGAAGAATTCCGAGCGAGGGGAACAGACATCCACAACGGACACAGACCCCATGGTATGTTTCCACACAAACAGTGATGTGAGGAGTAAAGCCAAAAGAATAGCCGAACCGCCCGTGTAGCCGATGCCGAGCGACCTGGTCGCGAAGTCGGCAAGAGTCGTTCCAACGGTCGTCGATGCCACAATGGTCATCCAGTAAATAACGGGATGGAATCTTGGTGCACGAATCTGGATAGCAACTGCTCCGACGAAGATGGCCGCAAATATTGCCGTGCTCAGGAGATAGCCCAGATTCATGGACATTGACACGGCATCGCCACCGGTTTCACCCAAGGTGGTGGCAAGTGTTTTGATTATCCAAAAAACCAGCGTCAGCTCTGGGACCTTACTCATTGCTTCCTTTACCGCGTCTCGTGTTCGTTCGTTCATTTGCTTCCTCTGTGTCTTGCCCAACGTCAATACTCTCCGACCGCATGAATGCGGAGGCTGTCGAAATGAATTTGGGTCGTTATGGGCGGTTCGGAGGAGTGCCTTCGATCTAGACCGTCACCTCCGCGTATCCCCCCTGTGGTAAACCATTGACTGCTGCAATCACGTCCATCACCCTCTGTTGAATTCGCGGCCACGAGGTACTCATCAGTACGATGATCCCAATCCTCCGCGGTGCCAAATTCTGCTGGTAACGCTAGTTCTGGTCTGTGGTGATCAGCACATCGAAACCTGCTGCCTCCGCCGCAGCGAGCAACTCCCCGTTGCCCAATTCCGACCAACCCATTTCGGCAGCGGTGTCCACCCGTCCCGGGTGCAAGTGCCGCCGCAACGGTACCGGCGTTCCCTGATCGAACAGGATCTTCACGCTACCGTTAATGGTTCGAGGCTGGAGGCTGCAAAATCAAGCACCGCCTCGACTTGACGCCTTGTAACTCCGGGAAACCATTCCAAGAATTCGTCAACCGTTGCCCCGTCTTCCAGATTTTCGAAAAGAGCCCCCACCGGCACGCGGGTGCCACGGAACAACCAGGCCCCGCTGACCTTCCCTGGGTTGCGCTCAACCTCAAGACATTCTGACCAATCCTTCATACGCCGGGAACCTACCCCATTCAGTGCGGGAGTGCAAGACCAAGATTCTTGGGACCGAACGTTATCTTCACGGGCGCGGCTTTGGCCAGTCCCGTGCAAGATTTGGTTCGGTGTTGCTTGCTCCCGTCTATTACCGCAGAACACTACGTCCCGCGCTCTTGTATGTTTCAAGAAGTGCCGTAAGCTCTTTGACTATCTCTGGATGCTTCTCTTGCACGTTCTTCGTTTCGGCGATGTCGTTTTCGAGATCATAAAGCTGCACGGGCGGGAGGCCTTTTGTTTCGCCGGGCTTGGGGTCGCTCCAGCCTCCTGAACCGGGGCATAACGCGAGCTTCCATTTGCCACGCCTGATGGAGAATGATCCATTGATTGAATGGTGAACCGTTGCTTCGCGTAACGGCTCCTTTGCCGTACCCAGTAGATTCGGAAGCATGCTCACGCTGTCTTCGCCGGCATTGTCAGGAAGATTTTCACCAACGATATCAGCGCATGTTGCCAGCAGGTCTGTCAAGCAGGTGGTGTCATCGCATACGGTTGGTGTGCATACCGCTGAGCCGGAATGCGCATCCGTAAAACGCATTCCCTCGTTAGCAAGACGATCGATGTTGGGGGTTTGGATCTTGGATTCGGGATTGAGGGCACTGACATCCCCATATCCCAGATCGTCAGCCAGGATATAGACAATGTTTGGCAATGTGCCTTTCCCATCCTTCGCGATAGCGGTATATCCTGAAAAGGCTAAGACCGCTGCTGCGATGCCCATTGATCGGGCAAAATTACATCGATTCATATTGTTTCTCCTTTTGTCACCGAACGTCAAGGGCACCGATGACCGGTAGTTGACTTGTGGTTGGATTGGCGGTTGTGGGGTCTAACGGTCATTCGGTGAGCCATCTTGTTAGGCGACGTTGGTTGCATTAGTTACTTCTCGATTCGGAATGACTTGAGGATGCTATCTCTATCTTGTATTGCCTGCTCAAGGTCTACGAGCATGAATACAAGAACAAGGGTTTTGCCGCCGCATGGGCGAGAATAAAAATAGACGCCTGCTCTGCCGCCGTAGTCACCATACCAGAGGTCGAGGCCAACGTGGTCAACTCTCCAGCCGTTTTCGTCTTTGGAATCAGACTTCACTGACCGTCCTTTCGTCTTGGCGGTTTCGACACCCTTAGCTGCAACGGCCTTGGAAATTTCTTCGGGCTTGGCATCGGTAAGGTAGGTGCGCATCTGAACGTCCGTCGTTCCACGACTCTGCGAGCCCCACCCGTCGCCGCCGATGTGGAGCAGACAATCAGCGAACGGTAGTATCGCGTCGGTAATCGGGCCATAGGCGGAATCCCACTCGCCTCTTGCGTCCGCCTGAACCCGCTTCAGTGTAGTTGAGTCGAGCGCGAAATGACGCTTCCAAGTAAGCCAACTCTTCGGAATAGTGAAAGTCGCCTTCGCTTCGGGAATGGTGAACTGGTCTTCGGTTGATTGAACTCGTGATGTGGCTTTTGGCGGCTCTTGTGCTGAGACAATCGCCGCAGTTGCGAGAACTAGGAGGGTAATGATTGGAGAACGCATGGTGAAATCGCCTAACGTTTTGTTCAATGACGTGCGGCGCTAACAATTGTTCAACGATCCCGTCGTTGAACAAGGGGCAAATCGAACCCGGACGGGCACTTCTCTGGGGGGACTGCTCATGAAAGGGTTCTAGTCCTCCATGGTCAGCCAGCCAAGCAGAAAATGCGGAATGTGGGGAATATCCTCGGGTTGAGGGGAATTGTTAGATCACGGTTGCTGATTCCGGTCAATCCCTGCGGCCGAGGGCGAGCGAGAGGAAGTAGATGAGTTGGGCAAGCGAACCGATGGCGGCGGCCACGTAGGTCATGGCCGCCCAGAACAAGGCATTTTTGGCCTTTTCATGCTCCATGCTGGCGGCCAAGCCGCTGCTTTCGAGCCACACCAAGGCACGCCGGCTGGCGTCGAACTCGACCGGCAGGGTGACAATGGAAAACACCGTGGTCACCGCGAACAGCGAGACGTAGATCCAGATTGTCACCGGCCCGAAGTAGAACATCCCGAAGAGACTGAGCATCATGATGTAATTGAGCAGGTTGGTGGAGAACTGGACGGCTGGGACCATTTGCGAGCGCAGCGCGAGCCAGGCGTAGGCTTGCTGGTGTTGGACCGCGTGGCCGCACTCGTGGGCCGCCACCGCGGCGGACGCCACCGAATTGCCGGCGTAAACCTCTTCGCTCAAATTGACCGTCTTGGTGAGCGGATCGTAGTGGTCGGTCAGACGGCCGGGGGTGCTGATGACCTTGACGTCGGTGATGCCGTTCTGGCGGAGCATCGCTTCGGCGATCTGCGCGCCGGTGAAGCGCATCGGGATCTGCGAATACTCGCTGAAGCGGCGCTTGAGCGTGCCGCTGACGATCATGCTCACCAACACCGAGGCCCCGATGATAATCCAATAGGTGGCGCTGATGTGCGGCATGCCCTGCTGGGCGAGGATCAGGTTAGCAAAGCTCATGGCGGGATATTAGCAAGGTTTGCGGGCTTTGCAAGCCCAAGCGACAGCCCAAGCGTCACGGCGCGCGCAAGCCGAATGCCCCACCCCCGCCGCACGATGAAAATCAGAATTCCAGACAGGTTGGCAGTTGGGGATCGTTGTACATCGCCGGAAGTCACTTCCCGAGCGGAGCTTTCGCGACACGCGGAAAGTTCCGGGCGGAGGCCCCCCACCGGTGTATATTGCACTCATGAAACCTCAGCTCAAGTCCCTCCTGCTTGTTTTCCCGCTCAACGCGAGCCTGCTCGCCGCCGCCGCCGCGTTCGAGTTCCGGTCGCAGGACCCGCTCAGCGCCAAGGCGACCGATGCCGCCGTGACGATGCTCACTTCCAGGATTCTGGAGAGTTCGCAGTTCGCCCGGCAACCCCTCAACGACAAAATGGCAGGCAAATTCCTCGACCGCTATCTCGATACGCTCGACGGCGCGCACTTGCTGTTCCTGGACGAGGATCTGGCCGCCTTCGCACGCCTGCGCCCGTCGCTGGCCGAGGCCACCCGCACCCAGGGCGACTCCAGCCTCGCCCACCTCGTTTTCAAACGCTTCCTCCAACGCCTCGACCAACGGGTCGCGTTCACCACTGGATTGTTAGATCGCGGCGATTTCGATTTCTCCGCCGACGAGAAATTCCGCTATGATCGCAAGGACGCGGCACGCCCGGCCGACCTGGCCGCCGCGCAAGCCCTCTGGCGGCAGCAGTTGCGCTATGACTATCTGCAGGAAAAGCTCGCCGGTAAGAAGGACGCCGACATCGTCAAGACACTCGGCCACCGGGTGGCCCGCAGTGCCGACACCATGCATAAGTTAGATGACAAGGCCGTGCTCGAATTCTATTTGGAGGCCCTCGCGCAAGTCTATGATCCGCACTCGGATTACATGGGACCTGAACAACTCAAGAGCTTTGAGATCGCCATGAAGCTGTCCCTCGTCGGCATCGGCGCGACGCTGCGCTCGCAGGACGGCTATTGCAAGATCATGGAGCTGGTTCCCGGCGGGCCCGCCGCCCGAAGTGGCCAAATCAAGGTTGGCGACCGCGTTGTGGGAGTGGCCCAGAAGGATGGCGATGAGTACACCGATCTGGTGGATCTGCCACTGCCCCAAGCCGTCGAACTCATCCGCGGCAAGAAGGACACGCCGGTTTTCCTCAACATCATTCCCGCCAATGCCAGCGACGACAGCGTCCGCAAGGTGATCAGTCTGGTGCGCGAAGAGATCAAACTGGAAGACCAGCAGGCCAAGGCCCAAATCATCGATCTGCCCGCCGGGGACACGACCCGGCGCATCGGCGTCATCGAACTCCCGGGCTTTTACGCCAGCGAGGGCGGCACCACACAGGACCCGACGTCGGCCTCCGCCGATGTCGCCCGCATTCTAACCAAGTTGAAAGAGGAGCGGGTCACCGGCATCATTCTCGACTTGCGCCGCAACGGCGGCGGCTCGCTCAAGGAAGCGATCGATCTAACCGGCTTGTTCATCCCGTCCGGACCGGTCGTGCAGACGCGCAATCTCGAAGGCCGCGTGGAAGTCGGCTCGGACCGCGACGGCAAGGTCGCCTATGACGGCCCGCTGCTGGTTCTAACCAGCCGTTTCAGCGCATCCGCCTCGGAGATTCTGGCAGGAGCCCTGCAGGATTACGGCCGTGCCGTCATCGTCGGCGACACATCCACGTTCGGCAAAGGCACCGTCCAGACGATTATCCCGCTGGCCAGGCTCATGGAGAAGGAAGGCCTCATCCCGGCCTCCGATCCCGGGGCCTTGAAAGTCACCATCAGCAAGTTCTATCGCCCCAGCGGCAAGTCCACCCAGCTCGAGGGCGTCAAGGCCGACATCGTCATTCCCTCCCTAACCGATCTGCCGGAGATCGGCGAGTCCGACCTCGGCAACCCGTTGCCGTGGGACACCCTGCCCGCGGCAGGATTTACCCAATCCAACCGCGTGGAGTCGGCGCTCGCCAACCTGCGCAGCCACTCGGAGCAGCGCGTTGCGAGCGACCCGGACTTTGCCGAATTGAAGACCGACATCGAGCGTTTCCGCAAACTGCGCGCCGAGAAATCCGTCTCGCTCAATGAGGACCAGCGCCGCAAGGAAAAGGCCGACCTCAAGGCTCGCGTGGCAGCCTCCAAGCAGGAGCACCTCGCCCGTGCCGTCGCGCCGCCCGCAGCCTATCAAGTCACGCTCAAGGATGTGTCCAATCCCGGTCTGGGCGAGCAGGTGAAACCGAAAGCGCCACACATCGACCCGGATGCCGATGCGGACACCCCGGCCGAAGCCGCCACTCCGGCCGAGGACATCATCCTGCGCGAGGCCGAACGGATCCTGCTCGACTACGCCAACCCGGCCCAAGACCAGCCTGTGGCTTCCCAGCGCTAGGGCGGTTCGCCTAACCAATGACCAGCGAATGAGCCGCCGCAGAGCGCGTCCCGCCTGTTAGGGAAGACAGCGCGTCCCGCCTGTCCGCCCATGAAGCGACAGGCTGGAAGCCCGTCGGCCCAGACAGGCGGGGACGCCTGTCCTCCTGCTAAGTAAACAGTATCGGGCATCTTGCCCGGAGCCGTCCTTTGCCAAACAAGACCTCACTGAACAGTATCAGGCGTCAATTCAGTTAGGATGCTGTGGCGTGCCGGTGTCAGGCCTTGATTTTCAACCTATGTTGGCGGGTGAGGCCATCGAGCATCAGGGTGAGGACGGTGCAGGTCATGCCGTTGTAGGGCACCCCGAGCGGTTTGCCGGTGAGCGAATCGTAATGCTCGTTGATGCCGTTCTTAAGGGCGTTGGCCACGGTTTTGTCGGCGATGTCCGCGGCGATTTCGCGATAGCCGTGCCGCGCGAAACCGCAGGCCACCTGATAGTTCGGGGCCGGCCAGACATCGCCGCGCCAATAACTGTTGGAAACCCAGCGTTTGTCCTTGCGGTCCACGGTGGGGATGGGCAGCGGGGTCTGCCAATGGTCGGTCATGAACGCCTCGGCCATGCGCTTGGTCATGGCCGGGGTGGGCACATCCGCCATCAGGGGCATCCAACTGCCGATGGTGGCGACCCGGATCTTTTCCAGGGTGTCGCGGTTCACGGCAAGGAAGGTGCCGCTCTGCTCGTCCCACATGTGCTGGCGCATGGCCGCCACGGACTTGTCGATGCGCGTTTGGCGGCGCGCGGCCATCGCGGCATCGCCCATCAGGGTTGCCAGGCGCACCAGGCTGCGCTCGGAGTCTATCAGATAGGCCGTGTTGCCCGGCAGGCAGGTGTCGCCATACCAGTTGCCCTCGCCGGCGCCCTTGCGGGTCGGGTGGGGCGTGAGCTTGAGATCATCGAGGTTGCATTCGAAATCGAAGGTTTCAAAGCGCGCGTGCTGGATGTTGCCACTGTAGGTCCCCACGGCGATCAGGCCGACCTCGGTGACGTCGCGTTCGCGCCAATACCATTCATGATATTTTTCCAGCGGCCCCAGACACTGGCGGAGCAGTTCCTTGTCGCCATTGCGCGTGAAAACCCGCTCCAGGCCCCAGCCGAGAATGGGGATTTGCGAATACACCGGGTATTCGTTCCACATGTCGGGGCGGCGCGGCTCTATCATGCACGGCACCATGTCATGGGCATAATCGGGACGCTTGGCATTCCAGCGTTGCTGGAAATCCCAATAGTTCTGGAAAATGTCACGGATGATTTCCTGCTGGTCGGGCAGCATCGCCAGCAGGTCCACCTCAAACATCGCATCCCAAATGAACTGCCCGTAAAAATCATCCCCGGTGCCGGCCTGCAACCAGCGACGCTTCGCCGATCCCTCCGGCGGCCGCACCTTGCCCACCACACAGTGACGGAAAATATCCTCGGCCAGCGCCAGAAGTTGCGGGTCGTCCGATTCAAACAACGCCTTGAGATCGGGCCCCGGCGCTGCCACCGCACCCGAGGCGGTCCCCGACCACCGCGCCAGCAGCAATGCAGCCACGGAGCCTGCCACGCCGGTGTGCAGGAAATTCCTGCGGCCCAGGCCCGATTCCGGCTGGCCGCGGGTGATGCCGTTAGGTGGGTGTTGCATGAGCGGTTTGCATGTTAGAACCTAGGGTGCGGATGCCTCGCGTGGCGTTGACCGGACGCCCAGCAACTCCAGCCGCCGGCAGAATGGCACGAGCCGGGTGGAAAAATCCTGGAAATTCCGGCTGGGCCGGGCGCTCCATCCGATCTCGGCGATGGCGCACAGGCGGGGAAATGTCTGTTGCTCCACGC
>Ga0118677_10001465_pt1 | contig 49927 bp, 48 predicted proteins | sample AliMusrvi5mmetaG_FD_86154 | JGI IMG/M metagenome (GOLD analysis project Ga0118677, IMG submission 86154) | reverse complement strand
GGTAGCTCAGATGGTACGAGCGCGCGACTGAAAATCGTGAGGTCGACAGTTCGATCCTGTCCCGAGCCACGCTTAATTAATTAGTTAGAAGATGTTCCTGGAATCGCCTTTAAAAGCGCTGTTACTTCAGATTCCTTATAACGGCGATGCCCACCCAAAGTGCGAATACTTGTTAACTTGCCGGCCTTGGCCCAGCGGGTCACTGTCTTGGGATCTACTCTAAAGAGCGCCGCGACTTCCGATGGGGTCAGCAAAGTCTCTTGTTCGCCCATTGTTGCCCCCATTGTTGAATTGGCGAAATGTCCATTTCGCACCAATATGGGTGCAGTATTCCTGCAATCACTCCGTTATTACAAGGGGGGAATCAGGTTTTTTTCGCGGTTTAGGTGGCCTGTTCCAGCGCCGCGACCTTGCGCCAGCGTGAAACGAGCCGTTCGTAGCCCTGGCCAGCCATTGCTCCATCGCCAGTGGAAAGCCCGTTCAATGAAAGTTGAATATCTTCAATCGAGGTATCGGCTTCTAGCCCTTCGAAACCATCCTCTTTGAGAATCTGCTCCAAATAACTAGCCAACCCGCCGTAATCCAACTCCACCAACGAGTCGGCGTGGAACATGGTGAGCCACTCTAAGAGGTCGGCGATCTCTTGCTCGATAGGACCGTTGCCAAAAGCTCCGACAACGCTCTGATGGGTGAACATGCAGCGCTTCTTTGCCTGAGAAATGGAGGTGCGCAAAACAGTAAATGCGCCATCTTCATTATGTCCCCGGATGCGCTCTGCAGGTTCAAAGAGTGAGAACCACCGCGGTGGAATAATCCAGGTTTCGGTAAAGATATGCGGAACTTTATCTTCGACGCTTTCTGAACTAATGAGAATCGCCTCTTCAACATTGGAAGGGAGAAAGAAGCGAGCAACATTTAATGGCATCGACTCTTTAAAACTTGCGAGCGCAGCCCACGAACGAGCTGCAGTGCTCCAAGGGGATGCATAACGTTTTCCTTCAAGTTCCAGGATATGTGCACCATCTGCAGTGAGTGCAGGTGGTTCTGAAGAGATCAATCGACGCAGGGCGCGGATCTGTTCGTCATATCCCGTTGATGAAGTAATTGGAATAGCTTGCCAACGCAATTGTTCTGCTGGCTCAAAGGCAGCCATCGGCTCATAGACCCGTAAGGATGCAACATATGGAGTCGGACGCATATTAAGAATCAGTACTTAATAAATTCTTAATGTTAATGAATTAATTACGCGCGCTTGGCGTAATTGTCATCTGCGTATGGATCTTCGTCACTCTCATCGGTGACCGTTGTGCTAACCGGTGGTTCACCATGCAGCTCTTTCGCTAAACGCTCTAGATCCATATCAGGACCAGAATATTTAAGATCGCGTGCGACCCGGGTCGCTTTTGCTTTCTGTCGGCCACGCCCCATAGCGAGACCTCCTTCTTCTATGTATCAATGCTTAATAGTTAAATTTCGTCAGGAGCGTAGGTTATCGCGCTTGGTAAGTACTCACCAATGCAGAGCCGGTTTCGGCGGTTCTAGGCTCAATTTTCCCACAGACCCAAGCCTTCATGCCGCGGGCAGCCAGGCTGCGCAGCGCTAGGTCGGCGGCCAGGGGGTCTACCAGGGCGACCATCCCGATCCCACAGTTCCAGGTCTTCTCCATATCGGCCTGCCCTACCCCACCCTGGCGGGCGAGGAAGTCCATCTCTAGCGGCAAAGCCCAGGTCGAGCGGTCAAAGGTGGCCATCAGGTGGGCGGGAATCACGCGGGCGGTATTGGAGGCAATTCCTCCCCCGGTGATGTGGGCGTAACCATGCAGATTCTCTTTGAGACCCTTATGGAGCGCCAGGCAGTCCAGGGAGTAGATCTCGGTGGGGGTCAAGAGGACTTCGCCGAGGGACTTTCCAAAATCTGCGAGGTGGTGGTCGAGTGAAAGGTTCTGCGACTTGAGAATATGGCGAACCAGCGAATAACCGTTGGCATGTAAACCAGATGCCGGCATCGCAATGATCAGATCACCCGCGCGAACCAAGTGTTCTCCTAATAAATTTTCATGATCTACCGCACCGGTGGCTGCCCCTGCAATATCAAACTCATCTTCAGCCAATAGCCCGGGGTGTTCTGCGGTTTCGCCGCCGACAAGCGCGGTGCCAGCTTTTTGGCAACCGATTGCAATGCCTTGAACAATTTGTGCGATGCGCGTCGGAAATACTTTTCCCACGGCGATGTAATCTGTCATAAAGAGTGGCTCTGCCCCGCAGACAACTAAATCATCAACGACCATAGCAACTAAATCTTCACCGATGGTGTCGTACTTGCCGAGCAAGCGAGCGATCTCTGTTTTGGTGCCGACGCCATCGGTAGATGTAGCAAGAAGTGGTCGGTTAAATTTCTTCAGTGCAGAGATATCAAATAAGCCGGCGAATCCACCGATCTCTCCGATGACCTCAGGGCGGCGCGCCGTTGCTAGATGCGCCTTCATTAATTCAACAGCGCGATCCCCCGCTTCAATATCTACGCCAGCTGCCTCATAGGAAGTCACTCGAAACGACTCGTAATCTCGAGAAGATTCTTACCAGCAGATAAATCAGATGGAATATCGATGGGGTAATTGCCCGTGAAGCAGGCGGTACAGAGTTTTGATTCAGCAATGGTGGTTGCTTCGATCAAACCTTCCATAGAAACATAACCCAAGGTATCTGCACCAATGGAACGCCGGACCTCTTCTACTTCTAATCCCGCAGCAATTAACTCGGCGCGCGATGCAAAGTCGATGCCGTAGTAGCAGGGCCATTTAACAGGAGGAGAAGAGATGCGAACGTGAATTTCAAGTGCCCCAGCTTCGCGCAACATACGGATAAGCGCGCGTTGGGTATTGCCGCGGACAATTGAATCATCGACAACAATGATGCGCTTACCTTCAATGACATCGCGCAGGGGGTTGAGTTTTAAACGAATACCTAATTGGCGAATAGTCTGGCTGGGCTGAATAAAGGTGCGGCCGACATATGAATTCTTAACGAGCCCCGCGCCATATGGAATGCCAGATTCTTGTGCATACCCAACTGCAGCTGGAGTTCCGGATTCGGGGACGGGGATCACCAAATCGGCGGCAACGGGATGTTCGCGGGCTAACTGTGCGCCGAGCGCTACGCGTGTGGTGTGCACGTTGCGGCCAGCAATCGATGTATCGGGGCGGGCCAAGTACACGTATTCGAAGATGCAACCTTTAGGTTCTGGGGTGGCCCATTTGGTGGAACGTAGACCGTTCTCGTCAATGGCTATGAATTCGCCGCATTCAACTTCGCGAACAAAAGATGCACCGACGATATCGAGCGCTGCTGATTCGGATGCGACTACCCAACCATGATCGAGCTTGCCGATAACAAGTGGACGTACACCATTGCGATCGCGGGCGGCATACAAGGTGTGTTCGTCCATGAAGACCATAGAGAAAGCGCCTTTTAACATGGGAAGAACGGTAAGAGCAGAACTCTCGAAGTTCTTGCCACTTTGTGCGGCAATTAACGCAGTCATAATTTCGGTATCTGTTGTAGCGTTCATATCGTTATCGCTCTTGGGAGCAAGTTTCGCTAACGCTTCGGCCAGGTCACCGGTATTTGTTAAATTACCGTTGTGTGCCAGAGCGAGTGTTCCGTGATCGGTAGATCGCAGAGTTGGTTGCGCATTAGCCCACGTGGATGAACCAGTAGTGGAATAACGGCAGTGACCAATTGCTAAATTACCTGTAAGCGTTGCTAAATCGGCCTCGGTAAATACCTGAGATACCAGACCCATATCTTTATAAACAACGATGCGCTTGCCATCTGAAGTGGCGATTCCAGCAGACTCTTGTCCGCGATGTTGCAAAGCATAAAGACCATAAAAAGTTAGTTTGGCGACCTCTTCATCGGGAGCCCATACTCCAAAGACTCCGCATTCATCTTGCGGCCCTTTTTCCGCGCCGAATGTCTCAAAGGTGAGTTTTCCATCGGGGCGCTTTGTCACTCTGCAATCCTAATTGTCTGCGCGGCTAGCTGAAACAACTGCGAAAGATCTGAACGCTCACCGCTAGCAGTGATCCGTCCATCGTTGATTCCGTCAGACCATTCCAAGGAACCATCGATCAAAGCAATGAATTCGTCGGCGCCCATTTCAACTACATTGGGTGGAGTCCCGCGGGTGTGCTTTGGGCCTTCGCAACATTGGATGGCGGCGTAAGGGGGAATCCGTAGTTCGACGGCGTGACCGGGTGCAATGGCGCTGATCTGATCCAACAGCGCTTTGACCTGTATGAGTACTAAGGGATCGCGCGCCATCGTGATCCTTTAACCGAAGAGTCTTGGCAGGGTCTCGGTGTGAGCCTGGCGTAGTTCGGTAAGCGGGATTGAGGCACCGTTGATGACGAGTGCATCTCCGCCCGATGTTCCGATGGGATGGAATGGAATATCGCGCTCTTTCGCCAAGGCGCGCAGCGCTTCAAAGTTTGCAGTATCAACCGTGACCAGGATGCGACCTGGGGTTTCAGCGAATAGCCCAGCGGATACTCCTCCGGGAATCAACGCTCCGAGAAGTTCGACGGTGGCGCCGATGTTGTTGCGCAGGGTGGATTCGGTAAGCGCAGCAGCTAGCCCGCCATCGCTTAAGTCGTGCGCCGATTCAAAGAGCGGCTGGGCCTCCAAGAGCATGTCGATCAAGCGTACTTCGGCGGCGATATCAGGGGTTGGGGCGCGATCGCCCATCTGACCATGCAGATGAGCCCACTCTGACCCGCTGAAGTTGTCGGCGGTATTGCCCAGTTGGACGATCTTTAAGCCAGCTGCGGGAATCCCCATCTTGGTGCGGGTGGTGACATCTTGAATAACACCGAGAACACCGATGACTGGCGTCGGCAGAATCGCAACGCTTCCGGTCTGGTTGTAGAACGAAACATTTCCCCCAGTAACTGGCAACCCCATTTCGAGGCAGAGATCGGCTAACCCTCGAACGGTTTCGGCAAATTGCCACATGACTTCTGGATCTTCTGGAGATCCGAAGTTTAGGCAATTAGTAACGGCCAGTGGTTTTGCTCCCGTAGTTGCAATGTTGCGGCAAGACTCGAGCATCGCCAACTTCGCGCCGTTGTAAGGATCCAAGTACGACCAGCGCGCGTTGGCATCGGTAGAAATCGCGACACCAAGATTTGTGGTCTCATCGATGCGGATCATTCCAGAATCTTCTGGTTGCGCTAAAACCGAATTGCCTTGTACATAACGATCGTATTGATCAGTCACCCAGGACTTGTCGGCGATGTTTGGGGATGTGATCAGTGCAAGCAGTTCGGACTTGATCGCGGCAGCGGTATCAACTTCTGGAAGAACTGTTGCCTTTAAAGTGTCGAGATAAGCTGGCCGTGCTATGGGGCGGTTATAGACCGGACCATCGTGGGCCACGGTGCGCGGCGGAACATCAACAATCAATTCGCCGTTGAAAGTAATTTCTAGATGCTTACCTTCAGTTACTTGGCCAATAACAGTTGCGGTGACATCCCACTTCCTGCAAATCTTCATAAAGCGCGCCAACTTGGTGGGCTCGATAATCGCGCACATGCGCTCTTGTGATTCTGACATCAAGATCTCTTCGGGTGAAAGCGAAGGATCGCGTAGCGGAACCTTGTCGAGTTGAATCGACATGCCGCCTGAACCGGCGGAAGCCAATTCACTGGTCGCGCAAGAAAGTCCAGCGCCACCCAGATCTTGGATCCCAATAACTAAATCTTCTGCGAAAATTTCTAGAGAGCACTCAATCAAAACTTTTTCAGCGAAGGGATCTCCGACCTGGACGGCGGGGCGCTTGGCAGCTTTGCCCGATGCAAATGTTTCAGAGGCAAGTACTGATACTCCACCGATTCCATCGCCACCGGTCTTTGCACCGAAGAGAACAACGAGATTGCCAGTACCGTGCGCAGTCGCCAGTTTGATATCTTCGTGGCGCATTACGCCGACGCAGAGCGCATTGACGAGCGGATTGCCCGCATAAGTAGCGTCAAATACCACTTCTCCACCGATATTGGGAAGGCCGAGGCAATTTCCGTAACCACCAACGCCGGCCACAATTCCTGGCAATACGCGGCGAGTATCAACGGCGTCGGCCGGGCCAAAGCGCAGTGGATCCATAACAGCGATAGGACGAGCACCCATCGTTAAAATATCGCGGACGATTCCACCTACGCCGGTCGCTGCGCCTTGATATGGCTCTACAAAAGATGGGTGGTTGTGGGATTCGATCTTAAAAGTAATCGCATAACCCTGACCGATATCGACAACACCAGCGTTCTCGCCGATACCAACCAGGAGCGCATCAGAATGAGGAGCTTTCTCGCCAAATTGTTTGAGGTGTACCTTGGAAGATTTATACGAACAGTGTTCAGACCACATCACCGAATACATCGCGAGTTCAGAAGATGTCGGGCGGCGACCTAGGATTTCACGGATGCGGGCGTACTCATCTTCTTTGAGGCCAAGTTCGCGCCACGGTTGAACGGTTTCTGGTTGTGTCGCTGCGATCGCAACGGTGTCGAGCGCCATCAACGTCCTACCAAACTATGCAAGATAGATGTGAAGAAGGCCAAGCCATCAACGCTGGGGCCGGTCAAAGATTCAATCGCTTGTTCTGGGTGTGGCATAACGCCAACGACATTTCCGCGCGCATTGGAAATTCCGGCTATATCGTTCTTTGAACCATTGGGATTCGAATCCGCATAACGAAGAACCACGCGCCCTTCGGATTCCAGCTGGTGCAAGGTTTCTGTGCTCGCTTGAAATGAACCTTCGCCATTTTTAATAGGAATAACTAGGCGATCGCCTTTTCTGTAACCAGATGTCCACGGAGTAGATGTGTTTTCGATAATTAAAGGTTGATCGGTGCAGACAAAGTGCAGACCTTGATTGCGAGTGAGCGCGCCGGGCAAGAGATGGGATTCGCAGAGGATTTGGAAGCCATTGCAGATTCCGAGAACGGGAAAACCATGTTCTGCGGCGACGATGATCGAGGACATGATCGGCGCAAAGCGCGAGATCGCACCACAGCGCAGATAGTCACCATAGGAAAAACCGCCGGGAAGGACGACCGCTTCAACTTCTTTCAGATCATCGCTAGCGTGGAAGAGTGGAACTGGAGTTCCACCGGCTAAGCGAATGGCGCGCAGAGCAGATGAATCATCGAGTGAACCAGGAAAGGTGACAACGCCAATGCGCATTAGGCCTCAACCTTTACGAGATACGTTTCAATAACAGGGTTAGAAAGCAGGGTTTCGGCTGCTTTTTCGATATCGGCCAGCATTTCTGGGGTAGGTGTCCCGGCCACTTCAATTTCAAAGCGCTTGCCCTGGCGCACTGCCTTGGCAAAGGTAAAACCTAGCCGGGGCAAGGCTGCTGCAACCGCCTGGCCTTGCGGATCTAAGATCTCGGCCTTCAACATAACTTCTACGACGATGGTGGCCATTAGATAGTCCTTCCGGTCAGTAAGGTGAAAGCAGATTCATAACGCTCGCGAGTCTTTTCAACGACTTCGGTGGGTAGCTCTGGTGGTGGGCTCTGGCGATCCCATCCTGATGCGAGCAACCAATCGCGAACATATTGCTTATCGAAGGAGGGCTGCGTACCGCCCGGCTTCCAAGAGTCGGCAGACCAAAAACGGGAAGAGTCTGGAGTTAAGGCTTCGTCGCCTAGGCATATCTTACCGTCGATATCACGACCGAATTCAAATTTAGTGTCCGCCAAGATGATCCCACGCGTGGCGGCGTAATCGTGGGCGGTGGAATACAGCTGAAGCGTTAGCGATCGAAGGGCTTGCCCATCGGGTTGCCCGATGATTGAACACGCGCGGGCAAAGGAGATGTTCTCGTCGTGATCGCCCATCTCGGCCTTGGTGGCGGGTGTAAAAATATTTTCGGGTAACTTGGATCCATCTAACAGCCCCGCAGGTAGCGGAATTTCAGTAACGGATTGGGACTTTTGGTATTCGACCCAGCCAGAGCCCGCCAAATATCCACGCGCTACGCATTCGATGGGGAACATTTCAAGAGGTTTAACAATAACTGCGCGATCTTTAACAACGGCAGGCACATCAGTGCTGATCAAATGATTGGGGACTAAATCTTCAAACATCTCAAACCAGAAGAGTGAAAGTTGGGTGAGAAGTTTTCCTTTACCGGGAATCAATGTTGGCAAGATGTAATCAAAGGCAGAGATGCGATCGCTGGCGACAATTAATAAGTGGCCGCTCTCGTTTGTATAAAGGTCGCGGACCTTTCCGCTGCGCAGATGGTTCCAGCCATCAATCACGGTGCTCACCTAATACTGGTAGGGCGATATTTCGCCGCTGCCGAGTGCTGTGAAGTAATCGCTTCGATGCGATGTATAACGCGAGTTGTCTGGGCCCGTGCATCACCAGTGAATTCAAGTGGTGAAGAGAGAAGTGATTCCAGCGCGGCTTTATCGAGCGGGATCCGTGAATCAGCGGCAAGTGCATCAATCATTGTATTTGCCTTGCCCGCGCGAATTCCTAGCGCTGCGGCAACTGCGTGTTCCTTAATAACTTCGTGAGCTAGCTCGCGACCCACACCGGCTTTAACTGCAGCGACCAAGATCTTGGTGGTAGCAAGGAAGGGCAGGTAGCGCGTCAATTCGGCGTTAATGACTTCAGGGAATGCGCCGAACTCACTTAAGACAGTCATAAATGTTTCGAGTAGTCCATCGATCGCATAGAAGGCATCTGGCAGTGCGACGCGACGTACAACGCTGCAAGAGACATCGCCTTCGTTCCATTGATCGCCACTGAGTTCTCCGACCATTGATGCGTAACCGCGCAAAATAACCGACAAGCCATTTACCCGCTCGCACGATCTGGTGTTCATCTTGTGCGGCATAGCGCTGGAACCAACCTGGCCAGCCTTAAATCCTTCAGTGACAAGTTCTGCGCCGGCCATCAAGCGGATCGATGTAGCAAAGGATGATGGAGCAGCAGCGAGTTGAACAAGAGTGGTGACCACATCGAAATCGAAGGAACGTGGATAAATTTGGCCGGTGGAATCAAGAACGCGATTAAACCCAAGGTGCGCAGCGATCTCTTCTTCCAACTTCTGGTGGGAAGCGGCGCTACCTAAAAGATCGACTGAATCTTGCGCGGTTCCAACTGGACCTTTGATTCCGCGAATCGGATAGCGATCAATCAAATTTTCTAAACGCTCGTAGGCAAAGAGGAGCTCTTCGGCGGCAGATGCAAAGCGCTTACCTAAAGTGGTTACTTGGGCCGCGACGTTGTGCGAGCGCCCAGTAATTGGCTGATCAATATATTGGCCAGCTCGTTCGGCCAACATGGCGAGTGAAGCAACTACTCGCTCTTGCACGAGCAGCAGACCATCTCGTACCTGCATCGCTTCTACATTTTCGGTGAGATCGCGCGATGTCATACCGGCGTGAATAGCTTCGTGACCGGCTAGTGCATTGAACTCTTCGATGCGAGCTTTGACATCATGGCGGGTCAACTTTTCGCGGGTATCGATCGACGCCAGATTGACCTGAGTTAAAACTTTTTCGTAATCTGCAATTACTTTTTCGGGAATAGGGTGACCCAAACCAGATTGTGCGCGCATTACTGCGATCCATAATTTACGTTCCTGAATGATTTTGGATTCTGCCGACCAGATGGAGCGCATCGCTGCCGATGCATAACGATCAGCTAATACGCTCATGGCTCAATTCTCCCTTACTTTGGGGGCGGCCGATGCCGCCAGCGCAATGTCGTGGCGATAGTGCGCCCCGCGTAGCGTGATCTTGGAGATCGCCTCATAAGCAGCTAAGCGCGCTGCCGTCAGGCTCTCGCCGATCGCGGTTACCGAAAGGACTCGGCCCCCTGCCGAATGCAGCACGCCATCCTTTAACGCTGTCCCCGCATGATGCAGATAGGCGCCATCGACCGAACTGGTGCCAGTAATGGGGTCCCCAAGCCGTGGGTTGATTGGATATCCCTCGGCGGCCAAGACGATCGTCACAGCGGCGGTGGTCGACCATTCCAAAGGTGGAGCATCTTTGAGCGCACCAGTGGCTGCTTGATACAAGAGGGTTGCGAGTGGGGTCTTTAAACGAGGCAGTAAGACTTGGGTTTCTGGATCTCCGAAGCGAGCATTGAATTCAATGACGCGCATGCCGCGGGATGTCAGCGCAAGGCCGGCATAGAGCAACCCCACAAATGGGGTATCGCGCGCCTTCATCTCTGCAATGGTGGGTTTTAGAACTTGAGTCAACGTCTGCTCGACAATATCGGCCGGTGCCCAAGGCAGCGGCGAATATGCGCCCATGCCACCTGTGTTTGGTCCTAAATCGCCATCAAGAGCTCGTTTGAAATCTTGAGCGGGCTGCATCGCAAGGACCGTGGTTCCATCCGAAATTCCAAAGAGTGAAACTTCGGGGCCATCCAAGAACTCTTCAATAACAACCCGTGGGGAAAGGTAGGCGTGATCTAGAGCAATCTGTCGATCGTTGGTTACAACGACGCCCTTACCCGCAGCTAATCCATCGTGCTTAACAACATAAGGGGCACCAAAAGTGTCTAGAGCGGATTCCATCTCTGCTTTAGTGGTGCAGGTGAAGCTGCGTGCAGTGGGAACACCGGCATCGTGCATTACCTGCTTTGCAAAATCTTTGGAACCTTCGAGGGTGGCAGCTATCGCACTGGGTCCAAAGGTGGCGATACCAGCTTTACGCAGCGCATCGGCGAGACCATTGACGAGGGGTTTTTCTGGTCCGATGACAACGAGATCAATCGCTAACTCTTTAGCAAGTGCAACGACGAGTTGATTATTATCAAGATCAATCTGGTGCAACGTTGCAATCTGTGCAATGCCTGGATTGCCCGGGGCAACATGGAGCTCTTCTACAATGGGATCACGGTTAAGCGCTTGTGCGAGTGCATGCTCGCGGCCACCGGATCCAATCAGAAGAACTTTCAAATGAAATCCTTCACGACGATCGTCTCATCGCGACCAGGGCCGACGCCGATAGCGCTCATCGGAGCTCCGGAAATATCTTCTAAGAATTTGATGTAAGCACGCGCATTTGCTGGAAGATCTTCAATCTTGCGCGCCTTGGAGATATCTTCTTTCCAACCCGGAAGATATTCGTAGATAGGTTTTGCGTGATGGAAATCTGATTGCGATGATGGAAGTTCTTCAACGCGCTTGCCATCAATTTCGTAGGCAACACATACAGGGATCTGATCCCACCCAGTGAGCACATCGAGTTTGGTTAAGAAGAAATCGGTCAATCCATTTACCCGCACTGCATAACGTGCGATGGGAGCGTCATACCAACCACAACGGCGCGGGCGGCCAGTTGTAACTCCGACCTCTCCGCCAATGGTCCGTAACTTTTCGCCATCTTCATCGAAGAGTTCGGTTGGGAAAGGACCTGAGCCAACTCTTGTCGTGTAAGCCTTAACGATTCCGATAACGCGTGTGATCTTTGTTGGACCAATTCCAGATCCAGTACAGGCGCCGCCCGCGGTCGGATTCGAAGATGTAACAAAGGGATATGTACCATGATCGACATCGAGCAAGGTTCCTTGTGAACCTTCAAGGAGTACGGTCTTGCCAGCTTTGAGCGCTTGATCGAGAAGTAAAACGGTATCTGTGACATAGGGACGCAAGATTTCGGCGTAACCAAGGTATTCGTTAAGAACTTCTTCAACTTCGATTCCTTTGCGATTAAAAACCTTAATTAGTACTTGGTTCTTATCGCGCAGCGCACCTTCGATCTTCTGGCGCAAGATAGATGGGTCAAAGAGATCTTGGACGCGAATACCGATTCGGTTGATTTTGTCGGCATAAGCAGGGCCGATGCCGCGACCAGTTGTACCGATCTTGGAATTGCCTAAAAATCGTTCGGAAACCTTATCGATGGTGCGGTGATAAGGCGTAATCAGATGCGCGTTAGTGCTGATCTTCAATTTTGATGTATCGATACCGCGATCGTTTAAGCCCTTAATCTCTTCCAAAAGCACAGATGGATCGATCACAACGCCGTTGCCGATTACCGGAACGACGTTAGGACTCAAAATTCCAGATGGAAGTAGGTGAAGTGCATATTTCTGATCCCCAATAACAACGGTATGACCAGCATTGTTTCCGCCTTGATAGCGAACGACATAGTCGACGCGATCTCCCAAGATGTCAGTTGCCTTGCCCTTACCTTCATCGCCCCATTGAGCGCCGAGTAGTACTAGAGCAGGCATTTGTTTACCTAACTTTCTTGGGAGTTAATACACGACAGATGGAACTACTTGTTGATCGATGTTCCGGTAGAACGTAGATCTGCACAAGCTTCGAGAACGCGCTTTGCAAGTCCAGCCTCGCCGGCCTTACCCCATGCACGTGGATCATAAGCCTTCTTATTGCCCACTTCGCCATCTACCTTCAAGACTCCATCGTAATTCTTCAAGATGTGATCAGCGACGGGACGGGTAAATGCATATTGAGTGTCGGTATCGATATTCATCTTTACAACACCGTAATCGAGCGATTCACGAATTTCGGAGAGCAACGAACCAGAACCACCATGGAAGACGAGATCCATTGGCTTTGATCCAGCTGGAAGTCCGAGCTTGGCAGCAACTGCATCTTGCAGCGTCTGCAAAATCTTTGGTTGCAGAACCACGTTCCCTGGCTTGTACACACCGTGCACATTTCCGAATGTTGCTGCCACCATGTAGCGAGCATGTGCATCATTACCAAGCGTCTCGATAGTCAAGAGCGCATCTTCTGGGGTCGAGTACAACTTTGCATCGTGCTTTGCCTCGATGCCATCTTCTTCGCCACCGACAACACCAATTTCAATTTCAAGAATGGTGCGAGCAGCTTTAGATTTTTCTAGCAACTCTTTTGCAATGCTCATGTTTTCGGGCATTGATACCGCTGATCCATCCCACATATGTGAGTTGAAGAGTGGAGCCTTGCCGGATTTCACTCGATCAGCGCCGAAGGCGAGGAGTGGACGCATAAAGCCATCTAACTTCTCTGCTGGACAGTGATCGGTATGAATTCCAATGTTGACGTTGTAGTTCTTAGCAACGATGTGTGCGAACTCGGCGAGCGCAACTGCGCCATCGACCATGTTCTTTACGGTGGAACCTGAAAGGTATTCCGCTCCGCCCCAAGAGATCTGCACGATTCCATCAGATTCTGCTTCTGCAAAACCACGGATCGCACCGATCAGCGTCTGAGATGAAGAGACGTTGATCGCTGGGTATGCGAAGGCGCCTGCCTTGGCGCGGTCCAACATTTGTGCATAAATTTCCGGAGTTGCGATTGGCATCTGAAATGTTCTCCCTGTTGAGGTTAAAAAGGCTGTAAGTGGACGCCATGGGCTCAACGCTGGGTCAGGCTGTCTTGCTTACGGCTAATCCCACCACATTTCGGGGCGGATTGGAAAACCCGAATGGCATTTGGGCCTAATTGATCCCAAAATGGCTCAATAATCGATCGATTCCCAGAAGACCGAAGTTCGAATGCATCACGGCCTGGCCACCTCGCAGCAGCCAGCGCCCTGCAACCTCGAGAGTATGAAGATGTGCGACGACCCTAAAGACGGTATTGAATATTGCAAACACTCTGCCTCCTTATCTCTTCCCGCCCCACCATGAGTGGGTCGGAGTTGTGTTAGGTGAGCAAAGTACGAAATATCCAGGCATGGCAGAGGGGGTCGACCCCTCATCTGTGGGGTCGACCCCCTTGTGGATAGGTAAAGAGTTTGATGATCTATTAAGGGAGAAGAACTCTTCCGTACTCCTCATTGATGAGAGCCTTGGCTGCCATATAAAGAGCGACCAGTGCGGTCAGAATTCCAATCCAACCACCAGTCTTAAGTGCACCCGAGTGGCCGCCACCCCAATTTCCAAAAGCTTCGAGGATCAATGTCAGAGTTAATAGGAAGCCAAAGAGGTTGTGGTGCATGCTCCGCTTCATAACCGCCATCCAGAAGACAAAAGCTGCGATGGCAAAAACCATGCAGAACACCCCGGCAGCTCCTGGGGCTTGCAGGTGCTCGGAGTTGTAATACCAACTCGAGAGCCAAAAGGCTCCAAAGGTGCCGAAAAATGTTAAGCCGATGGCATCCCCACGGAGGAATTCCATGACACTTACCAAAATGCTGATAACCCCGCCCAAGAAGAGTGCGGTTCCCAAGACCTCGGCACCTGCGACACCGTGCCACAGGTTTGCATCAGCGCTACTTTGCAAGAAAGCCGTGATTCCGAATGCCGCTAGACCTAACGGTGCTGGGTTAGCAACCATGCGATCATTTGCCATATTTGCTTCTCCTTCGTGAATGAACTGCAGCCGTCTCCTTTGACGGCCATCAATAATTATCCGCGCCAGATTCTCAGAAATGTGGGATGCGTCACTATCTCTTCGCTACTTTTTTTAACTCTTCTTTTCCTTTCTTTTCCTTTCTTTTCCTTGTGACTGGGCACGGCGAAAGGTAGCCTCACCGCCATGAGTTCACTCGAAAATCTCTCCCACGAGAATCGGACATTTCCCCCCAGCCCAGAGTTTGTAGCCCAAGCCAATGCACAAGCGGGCCTGTACCAAGAGGCGGCAGATGATCGCCTCGCCTTCTGGAGTAGACAGGCTGACTACTTACATTGGGATAAGAAGTGGGATGAAGTCCTCAAGTGGGAAGTTCCCTCCGCGCAATGGTTTCTCGGCGGAAAGATCAATGCAACCTATAACTGCCTAGATGTACATGTTCTTGCAGGACGTGGAGATCGCGTTGCCTTTCACTTCGAAGGTGAACCTGGCGACACCCGCACCATCACTTATGCGCAGATGCTGCACGATGTTAAGAAAGCCACCAACGCTCTCATTGAATTAGGAATAGGCGCCGGCGATCGCGTTGCAATTTATATGCCGATGATCCCGGAAGCTGCTGTGGCCATGCTGGCCTGCGCACGAATCGGCGCAGCGCATTCGGTGATCTTCGGTGGGTTTAGTGCCGATGCCCTTAAGAGTCGTATTCAAGATGCCGATGCAACTTTAGTCATTACCTCAGATGGAGGATTCCGCAAAGGTTCAGCATTCCCTCTAAAGCCTGTTGTCGATGAAGCGCTCGCAGGTGCGGACCACAATGTAAGAAATGTGCTCGTTGTTAAACGCACTGGCCAAGAGACAGAGTGGAACGCAGGTCGAGATATCTGGTGGCACGAAATTGTTGATCGTCAAAACCCTGAACATGTTGCCCAAGGTTTTGATTCAGAGCAAGTGCTATTTATTCTCTACACCTCTGGAACTACCGCCAAGCCAAAGGGAATATTTCATACAACCGGCGGCTACCTGACCCAAACCTCGTATACGCATCGTGCTGTTTTTGATCTCAAGCCCGAGACCGATGTCTATTGGTGCACAGCGGATATTGGCTGGATCACCGGCCACTCATATGTTGTCTATGGACCAATGATCAATGGCGCTACGCAAGTAATGTATGAAGGAACGCCCGATTCGCCAACCAAGCATCGCCTCTTTCAAATTATCGAAAAATACAAAGTTTCAATTCTTTACACCGCGCCGACCCTGATCCGCACCTGGATGAAATGGGGCGAAGAGTTCCCTGCCGATAGTGATTTAACATCTCTGCGCCTGCTCGGCTCTGTTGGTGAACCTATTAATCCCGAAGCATGGATGTGGTACCGCGAAGTTATCGGTGGAGATCGTTGTCCTATCGTCGATACCTGGTGGCAGACCGAGACCGGTGGTCTCATGATCTCGCCTCTGCCTGGCGTAACAGCAACGAAACCGGGATCTGCGATGGCAGCTCTTCCTGGTATCAGTGCCAAGATTGTTGACGATGAAGGCCGAGAAGTTGAAAATGGAAAAGGTGGCTACTTGGTTCTTACAGAACCTTGGCCGGCCATGTTGCGTGGCGTTTGGGGCGAACCAGAGAGATATCAAGAGACATACTGGTCGCGCTTTCCGGGTAAATATTTTGCTGGTGATGGCGCGAAGATCGATGACGATGGAGCCATCTGGTTGCTCGGTCGCGTCGATGACGTTATGAATGTATCGGGTCACCGTATTTCCACCACCGAAGTCGAATCATCGCTCGTCTCTCACCACAATGTTGCAGAAGCTGCTGTTGTAGGTGCAAACGATGCCATGACGGGGCAGGCGATCGTTGCCTTCGTAATTTTGCGAGGTGGAATACCGAGCGTGGGTGGAGAAGAGTTAATTAAAGATTTGAAAGCTCATGTCACTAAAGAGATTGGCGCGATTGCACGCCCGAAGCAGATATTGGTTGTCGCCGAACTTCCCAAGACACGTAGTGGAAAGATCATGCGTCGTTTACTGCGCGATGTTGCAGAGAATAGAACGGTCGGAGATTCAACAACGCTAGCCGATCCCAATATTATGAAACTTATTGGAGAAGGACTAAAGAGCGGAAAATCTGAAGATTAATTAATTGTCGCCGCCGCCACTCACGCGAACGCGAGCTTTTGGTGCGAGCGTTAGGCAAGCAGTAACGGCTACCTTCTGGGCTGCCTTCTGGACCGCACTTTGAGTTGGTTTCGCTGGAGGCGTCTTTAGCTTTGCGCCATCATCGCCTTGCTTTACGCCGACGGTATCTAGAATTGCAATTCCACCATGGGCTACTAGGCAGGTGTTGTATTTCTTAAGGATTGCTTGGCGAGCAGCGTTGCCCCCACCTTGATTCTCGCCTGTTCCACCTTCGCCTTCACCGCCGGCCCCACCGCTGACCTGTGGCTTTGCGGCAGTCGTGGTTGAAGTCAAAGCCCAGACCAATTTTCCGCTTAGGACTTTGATGCAGGTATAAGACTTTCCAGCGATAGATGTCACGGCACCAGCCTTAACGCATATTCCACCGACTGTAGCAGTGGGAGAGGTTGTCGCCGCTTCTGCTCCGGTTACAGAGATCGCAGAGATAACTATTAGGGAGAGCAGGCTAGCCAGTGTTTTCTTAATCATGGGAGGAATGTTAAGCGCAGAAACTTAGTTTGTGTTGAGTGGTTGCTGGGAGAAGTGGGTGAATCTGGACTCTTTTCAATGGAGAGAAGCTTCAGCGCGCTTGGTGAGGTTAGAAATGATCGATGGAGAGTTGGTATTTATTGAGGTGTAAATCGTGCTCTTCGGAATATTCTGTGAAGCCCAACCCCAAGGAGTGATCAAAAGGAGATGGCCCAAGATGACAAGAGCGATAAGAGTCCCTAGCGTCGAAAAGGCAGCTCCCAAGAGAGAGTCAACCCATTTAAATGGCCCAAACAAGATCTTGGAATGAAATAGCGCCCCGATCTTCTTGAGCAAAGCTTCGCCAATTGAGGAAGCGATAGTCACTGCGAGAAAGAGTAGAAAGAATTTTGTGACGCCGCGAGAATGGAAATAGTGCAATCCAAGTGTCAGCCCAAGCAAGCCACCACCGATATAACCGATGAAACTAAATATCGAGGTGATGAACCCGGCTCTGTAACCGCGAATAAATGAGACTAGGCTCGCCAGAACGAAGATTACATCAACCCAATTCTTCATAATTTGATCTTCAAATACTTAGTGACTTCTGCCTTCAGCTCCGCTGTTGAGGTGATCAAACCAATCTGCTTATAGACCACTTTTCCGTGAGCATCGATAAACCAAGTGACTGGCACTCCGAGCCCAAATATCCCCCGTGTAATACTCGTGACATCAAAGAGAATAGGCCAAGTCATCTTCTTCTTCATGACAAAGTTGCGACCAGCTTGCATATTGGTCTCTTCAACATCAATTCCCACGATAGAAACTTTGTGCATTGCTTGCAGATCAAGAAAGTGCGGGATCTCTTGATTGCACGGTTCACACCACGAGCCAAAGACATTCACAACGACGGGACCACGGATTGCCTGATAAATAACCCGAGTTTTGTTATCAAGGCAGGGCAGAGAAATACCTTTGGTCACCGTTTTAGAAACTAAAATCGAGGAGCAACCCACCACGGATCCTGTGGTTGCATGTGAAGTGGTTGGAATGAACAAGGTGACCAGAAGAGTCATGAGAGCTATCAAAGTCCTCTTCACCTAAAGTCCTCATCTCTTTTCACAAGTTGCAAGGCCTTGATCTTATCGACCTCACCGATGCCAAATGATGGACAGAGCGCGGCAAGTGGGCAGGCACCACAAGCGGGTTTGCGGGAATGGCAGATGCGACGACCATGCCAGATCATTCGCTGTGAAAGATTGGTCCACTCCTTCTGCGCAATTAGCGCTCCCACTTCTTGTTCAACTTTTACTGGGTCAAGTGAATCGCTCCACCCAAAGCGTCTGCTTAATCGACCGAAATGCGTATCAACCGTTATTCCAGGAATTCCAAAGGCATGACCCAGGACGACATTTGCCGTCTTACGCCCAACGCCAGACAGGGTCACCAATTCATCGAGATCATCAGGAACTTCTGAGTTGTACTGCGTTACCAGGCGCTCACTCAGGGACTTAATGTTCTGCGCCTTGGAATGAAAAAAACCGAGAGAATGAATGATCTCCTCTAAGTCCAGAACGTTGGCGCCGGCCATCCGGCGTGCGGTGCCATATTTCTTGAAGAGCGCCGGCGTCACCTGGTTGACCCGCTTGTCAGTGGATTGTGCCGATAGGACGGTGGCGACGAGGAGTTGAAATGGGGTCTGGAAATCTAGCTCGCAATGCACATCGGGGTAACGCTTGGTGAGGATCCGGTAGATAGCGCGGGCCTCTTTGGGGCTCGCAGCGGCACTTTCATTCACATTGCAAGCCTAGAGGATCGGTCAGGGCGTAAGGGTTGGAGCGGGGTGAAGACTGGATGTAGGGTCAACCCGTGAACCAAAAAGAAGACGATCTTATTATCCGGAAAGCTCCCCTATTTAGTGCACTTGATGATGATGCCTCTCATGCGCTTCGTGCGTCGATGGTGGCTCTCAAACTGAACAAGGGCCAGATTCTCTTTAAAGAGGGACAAGAGGGCGATCGCCTATATGTTGTCGTTCACGGCAAAATCAAGTTAGGCACAACCAGCGCAGATGGCCGCGAAAATCTCCTTTCAATTCTTGGACCTGGCGAGATGTTCGGTGAGCTCTCACTCTTTGATCCAGAACCTCGCACTTCAACAGCGACCGCTGTTACTGATGTGCGTTTAGTATCTCTCGCACACGATGCGGTAATAGGTCTGGTAACTTCAAGTCCTCAAACATCTCTTGAACTTTTGCGCCGCTTGGCGCAACGTCTGCGTAAATCTAATGAAGTCTTGGCTGACTTAGTCTTCGCCGATGTTCCGGGCCGTGTTGCTAAGGCGATCATGGATCTTGGAGAACGCTTTGGCGTTCAAAAGGAAGATGGTCTACATGTCAACCACGACCTAACACAAGAAGAGTTGGCTCAACTCGTGGGAGCATCTCGCGAAACCGTGAACAAAGCTCTTGCTGATTTCGCATCACGCGGTTGGGTAAAGCTAGAGCCCCGCGCAGTGCTCGTTACTGATGTAGAACGCGTTACTAAGCGCGGCCGTTAGCCGTTACTTACCTTCTTAAGAAAGCGCACACGATCCATTAGGGGCGCGGTTAGCCCAGTTCTGCTGAACCAGGAAGTTCAATCCACCCAAAGTAATGTTGTATAGAGATGCGGCATGTGGATGTGAATCGGTCGCGGTTGCAGTGAATGTAGCCGCTGGAGTTCCAGCAGCAACCACTAGGGCAACTGTAAAAGTTGTACCTGTTGCAGCCGTGATTGTTGCGTCCGTAACCGTATATGCAGTTACGGATGGCGCGACTGAAACTTTATCTCCCACCGCAAAGGCGGTTGTTGTTGGGGCGTAAGTAAAGATAGCGGTGCTCGAGGCCCGACCCGCGATGGCTGGCGTAGTTACAGCCCCCAAAGTGGCGGTATTTACCGGCACAATTGCAGCCACCGTAAATGTCGTGGAGGTAAGTGCTGTAATCGCAACGTTAGTAACGTTGTAAGCGGTGATAGCTGCACCAGCCACTGTTAACTTATCGCCGACAGCAAATGAATTGCTACCCGCATATGTAATTGTGGTACCAGCGCGTTGAACAAGCACAGTACCTGACGTATTCGCCGTTACGCTTTTAAAGGCAGGCGTGGCCGCGGTCGTTATAGCGAATGTCTTGCCAGAAATGGCAGAAATTGTTTGGACTGTGCTACTGAGTGTTGCAAAAGCAGTTGGTAGGCCAGCAGGCAGGGTCACCTTATCGCCGGTCACATAGTTAGATGTTGCCGTCGTTGTGAAGGTAATCGTAGTTCCTGTGGCATCTCCTGCCATTTTGCTTAACGTAGCTGGAAGGAGTCCATTGTAAGTGGCGGAGGTAATAGAAGAGGTTTTGGAAGGACCATTGTTGCTTGCAGCACTAACCGCACCGGTGAAAGTCGAAGTGGTTCCAGTTGATAAGGTAGTTCCAAAATTCCAGGCGCAAAGGTCGCCGTTCTCATAACCAGAGGTGGCTGTAGAAGTGCTCCACCACCCAGTTCCATCTGGGTCTGTGACAGTTTCTTCGAGCTCATGCGCGATTATAGAAGTCATGGCATCAGCGCCAACATTTGAATTTGGGGATGTCTGGGTTTGGACGGTGCATGCTGAATTCCCGCCGGCGTCACCGATAAATGAGTATTTCATATCTGTGGCTGGAGCAACTGCAGGAGTTGGAACAGTGTTGAGGTAATCCATGGTTTCAGATGAGTGCCATCCACAATATAGGTTAAGGAAACCTGAGCTTTCTCTTATACCGGGTGCCGTTAATACCAAGTAAAGAGCATTGGGATCCAAAGTTCTTGAGATTGTTCCAAGTCCCAAACTTCCTTTAGCAAGCGTCAGAATCTTGGCATCGGTCAATGTTGTGCCGAATGTGGTGGTTGTTGGATATGAGTACTGACCCAGTAAATTCACTTTGGCGGTAGCTGCAATTCCTGCGCCATTCTGATAACTCGTGTTGATCGCAAAGTAAGGAGAGTTATTTAGGCCCGCGATAAAAGTTGGAAGAATGCTCTTGGAGGTATCGGTTCCCCAATTGCCATACCAAATGATATTTACATTAACGCCGCCGGCGGCATTCATGATTGGGCCATTGTGGTATTGGATTCCGTACTGCCCTACTGATGCATTTGCCACGCCAGCAAGTTGGCTATTTTTAAATGAAGAGTGGTTGACCAAACCTTTGGGGCTCCACCGACGAGTGGAAACTCAATCTTTCCATGGCCGCCGTCGCCCTCGGTTGACGCACCATCGTCGGCCCGACTTGCGGTAAGCGACATACATAGAAGGGAAGTGGCGAGCAGGGCAATAATGGATTTTCGCGTCAAAATCATGTCGGTACTTTAGTCGGTCTTGATACCCCCAACAACCATTTGTATCCGAGGATCCACCTCACAGTCGAGCAACAGCGTTGGATCTCAGGCCCATGCGCCTGTTTTAGGATCCCCATGTGTTTTATATACCAACTCGAAGCAACTCGCACTAGTTGTGGAGAAACGCTCAGGCGTTCTCCATCTGATGGGTTATTTCAGTTAAAAATTAAGGTAACTCGCTAAGAGTTAAGCAACTTCGACAGTAAGTTCGATCTCCACCGGAGCATCGAGTGGCAATTCTGCAACACCAATAGCACTACGAGCGTGCTTTCCGTTGGCATCCCCAAAGAGGTGAATCAAAAGTTCTGAAGCACCGTTAACCACACCAGGGGCTCCAATAAATCCGGATACTCCGTTGACATATCCAACAACGCGAACCACTTTGACGATGGAGTCGACTGGTGCAACAAGTTCAACTGCAGCAAGAGCATTAAGAATGCAGACCTGCGCCATCTCCTTTGCTTGCTCTGGAGTCACGGCTCCATCAACTTTGCCAATGAATGGAATCTTTCCATCCACGAGCGGCAGCTGGCCGGCGGTAAATACCAAGTTGCCGGTGCGGACCGCAGGAACGTACGCCGCTACTGGTAGCGCCGCGACAGGCAGGGTGAGATTAAGTTCAGCGAGTTTTGCACGAACATCCATTTATGCAACCGTCCTTTTCATGTAAGCAACTAAATTATCTCCGCCACCTGGCGCTGGAATAACTTGTACAAGTTCCCAACCTTCAGAACCCCAATTATCCAAAATCTGTTTTGTAGCATGTGTCAGTAATGGAACGGTCACATATTCGAACTTCGTCATTAGTTTCCTCCAGTGAGTGCGGCTTTAACGAGCCCCGAGACGGTGCCGCCATCTGCCTTGCCTGCGATTTTCGGTGAAATGATTTTCATAACTAATCCCATGCCTGCAGGTCCGCTGGCGCCCGATTGCGCAATTGCATCTGCAATCATCTTCTTGATTTCATCTTCAGAGAGTTGAGCTGGCAGGTAGGTGATGATGAATTCGCCTTCAAGCCTTTCGCGCTCGGCGCGATCGGGGTGGCCACCATCGGTAAATGCTTCAGCAGCTTCGCGGCGCTTCTTCGCTTCGCGAGAGAGAACGGTAATGATTTCGGGTTCAGTCAAAGTGCGAGCTTCTTTTCCCGCCACCTCTTCGGTGGTGATGGCTGTCAGAACCATGCGGATAGTGCCCGATTTGAGTTCGTCGCGGGAGCGAATCGCCTCGGTGAGATCGCTCTTAAGTATCTCTTTGAGTCCCATGGGGGTATCTTCTCATGTCTATGAGTTATCGACTACGCGAGGCAACGCTGCCAGTTCTGCCAGCGGGGCATCAACCCATTCGGGTTCTTCATTTTTCCGACCTACACCTGACTCCCAAGCGTGCTGTTGAAATCGCAGATATCAAGAGTTTTGCAGCGCTCAAACCTGACCTTGTTATAAGCACCGGTGACTTCTTGGCAGATCGAGCTGCCGTCCCTGTTGCTCTCGATGCCTTGGCGCAGTTGCTTGAGATTCCTGGCGTCTTCGTCTTTGGCTCCAACGATTATTACTCTCCAAAATTAAAGAATCCTTTTAGTTACTTGTTGCCCGATCACGGCAAGAGGGTCTTAGGGGATTTATTGCCGATTGAAGAACTACGTAGCGGACTTACAGATCGTGGTTGGAAAGATCTCAATCACCAGCGAACGACCTTAAAGATAAAAGGTGTCACCATGGAATTTCGTGGCACCGATGACGCGCACCTTGAACTCGATGAGTATTCAAAGGTCGCTGGGGCCGCTCTCAACTGTGATTTAGCCATTGGAGTAACTCACGCTCCCTATGCCCGAATTTTGGAAGCGATGTCGCGCGATGAATTAGATGTGATATTTGCCGGTCATACCCATGGTGGTCAGGTGAGGCTTCCTTGGCCAGGTGGCTCTAAGGCGCTAACAACAAATTGCGACCTGCCAACATGGCGTGCGCGGGGAGTATCGCGAATCAAAGGTGAACCATGGCTCAATGTTTCGGCCGGCATGGGAACTTCGCCATTCGCCCGGATCAGGGTCGCTTCACCACCCGAGGTTTCTCTGATTACTCTCGAGAGTAGTGTGTGAAATCTGCTAGTTTCTTAAAGCCAGACTTTTCATAAACGCGTTGGGCTGCAAAATTATTTTCGCGAACCCCCAGCCCAATTTTGGAGATTCCCAGAGAGTGAGCACGAGTAATCATTCCTCGGCTCAATTGAGTAGCGAAGCCTTTGCCGCGGTCTTGCTCTCTAGTAACGACAGAGGCCATCACGTGAAAGCCCGACTGCCATTTAACCAAGACCGCCAACGCAGCCAACTCACTAGAGGCGTTTCGAATACCTCCCCAAAAAATTACCTCGTCATCACCGGGAAAGACAGATGAGTCGGGGGCATGCTTTTCTATCATTGTCCGGATTTCATCTGGGTTAGTGAGGAGCTCAATGCCAGATCCTGTATCTGAAGTAATTGCTTCCCAAAATTGAAATCCTCCACGCGGCAGGAGATTCCCGATTAATTCCGGCTTAAATCCAGCAACAGCAATATCGCTGCACCGTTCATCTTGAAAGGCACCCTCGCCATACATCTGCCCATAAAAGGGTTCGCCTTGGACTATGAAAGAGAAGGAGTTTTCGTTTTTATATGCCGCAACAAAATTCTCGGCTCCCATAAAGTATTTGGCGGCGTTATTAACACCAAGTGCAGAATGTGCCCAAGACTGAGCTTCGTCAAGATCTTCCGTCGCTTCTAACATCTTTAAATTATAGAGTGATAAAGTTATGGCACTCGCGATTGGTGGCATCAAAGGAACTCAAGTAATTGGGTTCCTTTTTTGTTTACACAGTTGAATATTTTCCACAATCTGGTTTACCAAATAACTCTTTTTGGGCTCCTCTAACTATCTTGGGAGTACCGGGGCGTTGTGGTGTAACGGAAGCATGCGAGATTTCACCAATCGCGAGGAGTGGGTTCGATTCCCATCAACGTCTCCGGCAGTCTTGGACCGACTCGCTAATTCGTGGTGGAGAAGCAGCGAGTCGGGCTAAGCACAAATGAAACTAATTACTAAATTCAGCTGCGACTAACTCTGCGATTTGAGCAGTATTGAGTGCGGCGCCTTTGCGTAGGTTATCTCCGCACATGAAGAGATCAAGAGCGTGATCATCATCAAATGAACGACGTACGCGACCAACCCAAGTTGGATCGGTGTTAACGACATCTGCCGGTGTTGGCCAGATGCCATTCTCTGGATCATCAAGAAGTTCGATTCCTGCAGAACTCTTGAGCAAGTCTTGTGCGCCAGCGCGGGTTACTTCGGTATCGAAGACAGCGTGCACTGAAAGTGAGTGAGTTGTGATCACTGGAACACGGACACAGGTAACTGCGACCTTAAGATTGGGCAGACCCAGAATCTTGCGTGATTCAAAGCGAACCTTGGTCTCTTCAGAGGAATATCCGTCAGCCTTGAGCGAACCGGCCCATGGGATGACGTTCAGAGCGAGTGGCGCCGGAAAATCACCAAAGTCTTTGATCACGGTCCGAAGATCGCCAGGTTGCTCACCAAGATGCGTTCCAGCAACCGCAGAGATTTGTGAACGCAAAGTTGCGGGACCTGTGATGCCCATACCTGAAACAGCTTGGTATGACGATACAAATATCTCTTTAAGGCCGTAAGCCTTATGGAGCGCACCCATGGCGACGATCATTGTCATCGTTGTGCAATTTGGGTTAGAGATAATGCCCTTAGGGCGCTCTTTGATCGCCTCTGGGTTGATCTCAACCACCACAAGTGGAACTTGATCATCCATGCGGAAGAAGGTGGAGTTATCAACGACAACGGCGCCACGTGATACAGCTATCGGAGCCCATTCACCAGCGATCTCATCGGGAGTATCAAACATGGCTATATCGATGCCATCAAAGGCTTCGGGAGAGATAGCAACCACGGTGAGCTCTTCGCCACGGCACATCAACTTCTTGCCTGCACTGCGCGCAGATGCGATCAATCGGATTTCGCCGTAGACATTGGGGCGTTTGCTCAAAATATCAAGCATCACAGTTCCAACTGCTCCGGTTGCTCCTACTACTGCAAGTGATGGTTTCTTACTCATCGTCCACTTCCTCCATATACAACTGCTTCGTCATCGGAATCTAATTCAAAGGCGGTATGTGCAGCTTTAACGCCGCTTTCCAGATCGGTATCGCGCACAATTACAGAGATGCGGATTTCCGAGGTCGAGATCATCTCAATATTAATTCCCGCATCAGCAAGACAGGCAAAGAAGGTTGCGGTCACGCCAGGGTGAGAGCGCATTCCGGCACCGACGAGCGAAAGCTTGCCGACTTGATCGTCATACAGCAACGATACAAAACCGATTTCACCTTGAATATCTTTAAGTAAGGCGGTCGCTTCGGCACCATCGCTCTTGGGCAGCGTGAAGGAGATATCGGTCAGCCCTGTCGCTGCTGCGGATACGTTCTGGACGATCATGTCGATATTGATATCAGAGTCGGCGATCGCTTGAAAGATTCGCGCGGCGATACCTTTACGGTCCGGAACACCAACGATGGTGATCTTCGCTTCGCTCTTGTCGTGGGCGATACCACTAATAATTGCCTGTTCCATATCTTCTGCTCCTTCGGGATGATCCTGCACAATCCAGGTGCCTTCTAAGTTTGAAAATGATGAGCGAACATGAATCGGAAGGTTGTAACGACGGGCGTATTCCACACAGCGCAGGTGCAAAACCTTGGCACCGCTGGCGGCCAATTCGAGCATCTCTTCGTAGGTAACTGTCATAAGTTTGCGCGCAGTTGGTACCACGCGGGGATCGGCGGAGTAAACGCCATCAACATCTGTATAAATTTCGCAGACATCGGCGTCAAGCGCCGCAGCTAGCGCAACAGCTGTTGTATCTGAACCACCGCGACCAAGAGTTGTTATGTCATTAGTATCTTGCGAAACGCCTTGGAATCCTGCCACGATAGCAATGTGACCACCGTTGATCGCCTCGCGGATTCGACCTGGCGTCACATCAATAATGCGCGCTTTTCCATGGGTGGAATCTGTAATTACCCCTGCTTGTGATCCCGTAAAGGACATTGCTTCATGGCCCAAATTTCCAATTGCCATTGCAAGTAGCGCCATCGAAATTCGCTCACCTGCAGTTAAGAGCATGTCCAGTTCGCGACCACTTGGCATTGGCGAGACCTGATTGGCGAGATCGATTAACTCATCGGTGGTATCACCCATCGCCGAGACCACGACAACAACTTGATGGCCCGCTTTTTTAGTTGCCACGATCCGTCCGGCAACGCGTTTAAGCCCTTCGGCATCGGCGACAGAGGAGCCGCCATATTTTTGGACAATTAAACCCATGGCAGAACTTTGACATAGATAAAGGTGAAATTGCGGATTGTCTCAATATATAAGACGCCTGACTGTCTTAAATAATGAGATAAATACTATTCGACGGTACGGCGACCCTCAAAGGCGCGTCCCAGCGTTACCTCGTCGGCATATTCCAAGTCTCCGCCCACGGGCAGACCAGAGGCTAAGCGGCTGACCTTGATCCCCAGCGGCTTGATCTGGCGGATGAGGTAGGAAGCGGTCGCTTCTCCCTCGAGGTTCGGATCGGTAGCGATGATCAACTCTTGGATATTGGTGTCAGCTAAGCGCGCCATTAATTCACGGATTCTTAAATTCTCAGGCCCAATCCCGTCGATCGGCGAGATGGCTCCCCCGAGGACGTGATACTTACCGCGAAATTCCCGCGTCTTCTCAATGGCCATCACATCTTTACTCTCTTCAACCACGCAGATGAGTGAGTTATCTCGCCTGGGATCGCGACAGATCCGGCAGAGATCTTCTTCAGAGATATTGCCGCACTCGATGCAGAATTTAACGCGCTCTTTTACGGTACGCAGCACATCGGCCAAGCGAGTCACATCGACGCGTTCGGATTGGATGATGTGGAAAGCGATGCGCTGCGCCGACTTTGGACCGATACCGGGCAGGCGACCTAGCTCATCGATTAAATCTTGAATGGCTCCCTCGTACATCAACGTTCGAATTCTCTAATGACTTGTGCCCCGAGTTCGCGAGCAAGGAGCGCAGTTCCGGAAAGTTGATCGGCATCTGTGGACTCTTCAGTTGTCCGCTCGTACTGGGGAGCGCTAATAGATGGATCAACGACCACTTCTATTTTGCGCACCAATCCAGTTACATCTTGGAATGCCCCAGCCAAAATCTCTTCACTGCCGCTGCGTACAAATGAATCTCGAGCACCCGCATTGACAATGCCGATTGTGATCGCCTTGTCATCGACAGCCAATACTTGTGCGCTCGCCGAAAGAAGTGACCAGGTAAGGCGGCGGCGCTTCTTTACATTTTCGATTACGTCAGGCCAGAGGCGGCGTAGAGCAGCGATATCTACTGGGCCAGTTGGTTGAGCAGCTGCTGGTTCTGGTGGAACAACAATTGTCGGCTTCTTCTCTTCTGCGACCGCTGCGACTTCAACTCGCTCTTCATCTTTCGGGGCCTTAACAGGCGCTGGAGTTGCAACGGCAACTGGTTCGACAATCGGGGTTGAATGCGTAACAAGATTGACTCCACGCTCTAAACGTTCGATGCGAGCCATCAAAGCAGCATCATCACCAGTGGGGAGCAATATGCGTCCGCATATAAGCTCAAGGATCAAGCGGGGCGCTGTTGCGCCGCGCATCTCGGTCAAGCCCAATGAGGTGATATCAGCCGCGCGAATCAGCGTGGCTGCGCCTATCAGATTGGCTTGGGTACGCATGCGATCGAGTTGATCTTCGGGGAAATCTCGAAGTACGTGCGAAACATTATCTTTAACGGCGCCTACGATAATTAAATCGCGCAGGCGTTCCAAGAAATCTTGAGTGAAGCGACGTGGGTCCAAACCGGATTCAATGACGCGATCAATGGTGTTGAAAATCGTTGTGCTATCTCGCGCAGCGAGCGCATCGATGGCTTCATCAAGCAGCGCACCATCGGTAAATCCCAAAAGTTGTACTGCGATGTCGTAGGTGACTCCATCGGGTCCAGCGCCAGCTAGTAGCTGCCCTAGAACGGATAGTGCGTCGCGGACTGATCCTCCACTGGATCGGACAACGAGTGGGATGACTCCCTTTGCAACTTTGACACCTTCGAGATCGCAGATTTTCTCCAAATGGGTAGAGAGAATTCCAGGTGGTACTAAACGAAATGGGTAGTGATGGGTACGCGAACGAATAGTAGAAATCAACTTATCTGGTTCGGTGGTTGCAAAGATAAAGATGACGTGGGGAGGTGGCTCTTCAACAACTTTGAGCAGGGCGTTGGCAGCGCCGGGCCCAAGTTGGTGCGCCTCATCGATAATGTAAATCTTGTAACGCGCTTGTACTGGAGCGAAGAATGCCTTGTCGCGTAAGTCGCGCGCATCATCTACCAACCCATGGGTTGCGGCATCGAGTTCCATAACATCAATCGATCCTGGTCCATTGGCAACAAGGTCGGTACACGATTGACAAGTGCCGCATGGATTTGGGGTAGGTCCATCTACACAGTTGAGCGAGCGCGCCATGATGCGAGCGCTAGAAGTCTTGCCGCAACCGCGGGGGCCACTAAATAAATAGGCGTGGTGAATATTGCCCGATGCAAGGGCGTTGGAAAGCGGCACCGTGACATGCTCTTGCCCAATTACCTCCGCGAAGGTCGAGGGGCGATACTTTCTATATAGAGCGAGTGACACCGTTCTCCTTCTTATTAGGGATCCTCCGTGCACCCGCCAGAGCGCACCTACCCTTGCTACCTTCCGGTCCTGGGGGAGTTCAGTACGGTAACGCCGCACGGAGGATCTGTGGGCAATCATAGTTTCCAGAGCCGATAGGCTACGACTCGCTGGCCGAGAGGCCCGTACTGGAGAATTCGCATAGCGGCCGAGTGCGCACGCTTGGAAAGCGTGTAAAGGGCAACCTTTCGAGGGTTCAAATCCCTCATTCTCCGCCAATCATTTCGGGGGTTTAACCCTAAAATAATCATCTGCACCTGATGCATTTATTGGGCCATGACTCAAGAAGAAGGTAATCGTGCCAAAAGCTTGGATAGATAACGCTCCGCAGCCCAAGGTTCTCAAGGAGCACGCCCACCTGAAAGACCCGCTTTCTTACAAACTCAAGAAGGCCGTTTTAGGAAAGCCACTCAATAGGCACTCGCTTTCACATCAACGTTTGAGCAAAACATTCGCGCTAGGAATTCTGGCTTCCGATTGCATCTCGTCATCTGCATACGGTTCTGAGCAGATTCTTTTAGCCTTACTCCCAGCTTTTGGCATAGCTGCATTTAGCATCTTGATGCCGATGACAGTGGTCGTACTCATCGTGCTTGTCATTGTTACCTTCTCATATCGCGAAGTCGTACAGGTCTACACGCGATCCGGTGGGGCATACGTGGTGTCACGAGATAATTTAGGACCACTCTTCTCTCAAATTGCTGCCGTTGCCTTGATGCTCGATTACACCGTGACCGTCGCGATTCAATCATCCGCGGGCATTGATGCAATCCTGTCGACGTTCACCGCCTTGCAACCTTACAAAGTGATTATGACCTTGGTTGTGATTGGAATTTTGACTTTTGGAAATCTTCGCGGAGTTAAAGAGGCCGGAGCCGCCTTCGCTCTGCCAACGTATTTCTTCGTAATTTCACTCACGGTTATGTTCATAACAGGTATCTACCGCATCATGCGCGGCACCCTGCCAAAATATGATCCATCGACCTTGCACGGTGCCGTAGCCATCGGACATGCTCAAGGTCTTTTAAGTTTTGCTGCAATCTTTATCTTGCTCCGCGCATTTGCAAACGGCGGATCCTCACTAACTGGCCTTGAAGCAATCTCTGACGGTGTTTCACTCTTCCGCACTCCAGAAGGAGTCAACGCTCGCAAAACCTTGGTTGCTATGTCAGTGATTCTAGGCTCGATGGTATTTGGTGTTTCTTACTTTGCACATAGAACATTTTCCACGCCGTATACATCTGGTTCACCTACCGTGATTTCACAAGTCGTAAAAGCAACCATGGGATCGGCGACTTTTGGCACCGTCTGGTTCTATGTTGTGCAGGCAGCAACCATGTTGATCCTGATTACTGGTGCAAATACTGCATTCTCTGGCTTCCCTTATCTTGTTAACTTTGTTGCCAATGATGGATTCCTGCCCCGTCAATTGAGTAAGCGCGGACACCGCCTAGCATTTTCAAATGGAATTATTGTCTTGGCAGCTGGTGCAACAACGCTGGTGCTGGTAACCGGCGGCTCAGTTAATCGCCTGGTCGCGTTTTATGCGTTGGGAGTATTTACCGGATTTTCTCTCGTCGGCTTTGGGATGGCATCGAAAGCACGCAGAGAACGAACAAAGGGCTGGGCATATAGAAACATTGTTAACTTACTTTCTGGAATTGTCTCTGCGTGCATCATCGTAATTTTCGCAGTGGTTAAATTTACCGAAGGTGCCTGGGTCGTCTTAGCGATTACACCAATATTGGTTTATGCGCTCAATCGCCTCAACCGCAGATATCGCTTGGAACAAACGGCACTTAAAGTTGATGCTATTAATACTCGTGCGGTAACTATTGCTCGCCACGAGGTAACAGTTCTCGTGGACATTGTGGATCTAGCAACAATTGGAGCGGTCCGCTATGCGCGCAGTGTAAACCCACGCAGCGTTTCAGCTGTGCACTTCGTGCTCGATGATCAACATGCAGAAGAAATAAAGAAAGCGTGGATGCTCAATCCCGCTCTTGCAGATGTAGCAATTGAATTTATTGACTGCCCAGATCGCAGACTTCCTAATGCCGCGCTTGATTACGCGATTAGGGCAACGACATCACCCGATGTAGAACTCACACTTCTACTTCCTCGCCGTTCGTATTCCAGCTTTGTTGGGCGCCTTATGCATGATCGCACCGCTGAAGCAATTGCCGATCCTATATCGCAGTTACCACGCGTTGTTGCGACGATTATTCCATTTGACGTCGAGCGAATCATTACCGGTGGGCAAATAACCGTTCATGAAGAGCATGGAACTGATCTCACAGAAGAGATCCCTGCCAAATCTCAAACTCGTCGTTTAGATGATGAACCAATAACACTCGAAGAGACCAGCCATTACGCTGAAAATATCCACCCCATCGCTGCCGCACAATGGCGCCATCGGGCCCATGTCACTGGACATGTAACTAACATCCGAAATGCTCCTGCAAATTCAACACCTCATGTCGATATCGAGATTTGGGATGAAACGGGCGGAATCACCTTGCAATTTATCGGACGACGCGAGATCACAGGGCTCGAAGTCGGCTCCATATTGTGCGCTGAAGGTATGGTCGGCGAAACTGATGGCAACCTTGTAATTCTCAACCCATCGTACGAAATCATTATTAATCACCAGTAGCTGAAACTTTATGGCGGTGGCGGTGGGATTTGAACCCACGGTTGGTTACCCAACACACGCTTTCGAGACGTGCTCTTTAGGCCACTCAGACACGCCACCAGGGGTGAGGATACGCCCTAACGCTTCTCTTTAAAGAATTCCCGCAAGAGTGCAGCGCATTCTTCTTCCAAAATGCCAGCAACTACTTCAACCTGATGTGGACTTCGCGGATCTCGCAAGATATCCCAGACCGAACCGACGGCTCCGGCTTTCTCATCCCACGCTCCAAAGACCACTGTCTTCATCCGCGATTGCGCAATCGCTCCCGCGCACATGGCGCACGGCTCTAAGGTCACAATCAAAGTGTGATTATCAAGGCGCCAATTATTGTGCACTAAAGCGGCCTCACGTAGCGCCACCATTTCTGCATGAGCAGTTGGATCCTTATTTATCTCTCGAAGATTCTTCCCACGCCCAACTATCGCCCCAGCAGGATTGATTACTAAAGCTCCAACGGGCACATCATCTGTTACCAGAGCAAGCTTTGCGATTTCGATCGCTTCGCGCATAAGGGGAATGTAATCCACCATTAATTGCGATCGTACAGTTGATCAAACTGGTCGCTGAAACCCAAACGTCCAGCGAGCACCGTGATCTGCTCTTCTGGGTACATCTCTAAGTCATCACTCATAACTTCAAGATCCATTGCGCTTATTCCAAAATCGGTCAGAAGATCGACATCACCGCCAGGTTGTGGATCATCTTCATCTTCTGGGTATGGAAGATCTAAAGCGTCGATCAAATCAGCGGCGATTTCATATTCAATCGCATAGGTAACATCGCTCAACATCATTTGCATCGTAGAGCCGCTGCACCGAGCAATAAGGAAGAATTCTTCATCAATCGCGATGAGAGCAATAGATCCGCCTTCGCCTTGTTGAGCTTTCAACTGATCCATAATTGAACCAAGATCACGAGTATTGACGAGCCGTGAGGCGCGCCACACTCCATCTTCACGCCAAGCAATCACGCCGAAGTCATCTGTGTTGAACTCAGCCTGGTTCGTCATAGCATTATCGTCTCACCGATTGGGATACGCGACAAGGTTGGATTCCGCGGGTAAAGTCGGGCTCGTGAAAGTCCATGTAGCACAGCACCCGCTCATCACCCATAAAGTGACCGTTCTCCGCGACGAGAGAACCCCTTCATCGATCTTCCGGGAACTAGTTGGCGAAATCGTCACCTTGCTCGCCTATGAAGCCACCCGTGATGTGAAGACCGTGCCAGTCACGGTTAAAACTCCAGTCGCAATGGCTCAGGGCGCACTAATGGCAAAGCCTGACGCGGTCGTTATTCCGATCTTGCGCGCTGGCCTTGGCATGCTCGAAGGAATGCTCCGGTTGATGCCATCAGTTCAGGTCGGCTTCTTAGGAATGGTTCGCGACGAACACACCCTGCAAGCAAAGACCTACGCCAATCGACTTCCTCAAGATTTACACAACCACGAGTGCTTTGTGCTCGATCCTATGCTCGCTACCGGTGGAACTTTGATCTCTGCAATTCATTACTTAATTGATTTAGGTGCAACGGACATCACGATGATCTGCATCCTCTCTTCACCCGAAGGTGTCGCCGCGCTGGAGAAAGAGTTCGCAGGGACGAAAGCCAATCTAACTCTCGTTACCGCAGCTTTAGATGAAAAATTGAACGAGAAGGGCTACATCATCCCCGGCCTAGGCGATGCCGGCGACCGACTATACGGAGTTGTGTAATGGCATCAACCAGTCCTGGATATGCAATAACAATTCGTGTTGAAGGTCCGCCTTCGGCACAGCCTGTTGCCGAGATTACTGCTGCGATCACCGCGGCGGGCGCTTCAATCACCGCCCTTGATGTTGTCGAATCATTCATCGATCGAGTAACTGTAGATGTCTCTTGTGATGCACTGGACAGCGAACATGCCGAACGGATCAGCGCTGCAATCTCAGAAAATCCCTTGCTTACAGTTCGTAAAGTGAGTGATCGGACATTTTTATTACACCTCGGCGGCAAGATCGAAGTCAATTCAAAAGTCCCTTTGAAAACTCGTGATGATTTGTCGCGCGCTTACACTCCCGGGGTAGCACGTATCTCCCAAGCGATTGCTGCCGACCCAGAAGATGCTCGCCGGTTAACCATCAAGCGAAATACCGTCGCGGTAGTTACAGATGGTTCCGCAGTTCTTGGCCTGGGTAACATCGGCCCGGAAGCTGCACTTCCGGTTATGGAAGGCAAGGCAGCGCTCTTCAAACGCTTTGCTGATGTCGACGCCTGGCCGGTATGCCTGGATACCCAGGATGTCGATGAGATCGTCCGCACAGTACAGATCATCGCTCCGGTCTATGGAGGAATTAATCTCGAAGATATATCTGCTCCACGCTGTTTTGAAGTTGAACGCCGATTGCGCGAGCTACTGGACATTCCAGTTTTTCACGACGACCAGCATGGAACAGCAATCGTTGTGCTCGCCGCGATGACAAATGCACTTAAATTTGTAAAAAAGAACCTTGCAGATAGCAAAATCGTCATGAGTGGTGCGGGAGCTGCAGGCACTGCAGTTGCTCGTCTTCTCGTTGCTAGTGGGGCAAAGAATATTATTGGCTTCGATAAAGACGGTCTGGTCTTCGAGAACAAACCTGGTGATGATGTTATGCGTACCTGGTTCGTTGATAATTGCAATCCCGGTGATTTCCGCGGTTCGCTCAGCGATGCCATGGTTGGAGCTGACATCTTTATCGGGGTGAGTGCACCAAATGTATTAACGGAATCCGATGTCGCAGCTATGGCGCCAGGTTCGATTGTCTTCGCTTTGGCCAACCCCGAGCCAGAGATTGATCCCGTAATCGCACGCAAGTACGCCGCAGTTGTTGCAACAGGTCGCAGCGATCATCCGAACCAAATTAACAATGTGTTGGCCTTCCCTGGAATCTTCAGGGGCCTTCTAGATGGTCGGATCCATAAGATCACAGACAAGATGCTGGTAGCTGCTGCATACGCAATATCTGACTGCGTTAGTTCAGATCAGCTCAATGCAAATTTCATAGTCCCTAGCGTCTTCGATCCTCGGGTTGTAACATCCGTCGCAGCGGCGGTTCGGGCATCTGCCCATTAAACTTCCGCTCAAGTAAGTAGCCGATGTAACAAAGGGGTTCACGTGAGAAATTTTCCATCCACTTTTCTATGGGGTGCGGCCACCGCTGCCTATCAAGTCGAAGGTGCTGTTACCGAAGATGGACGTGGGGCTTCAATTTGGGACACTTTCTCTCATACTCCCGGTAAAACTGATAATGGCGATAGCGGTGATATCGCCTGCGATATGTACCATCGCTACCCATCCGATATCGCATTGATGCAGGGCCTCGGAATTGCGGGCTACCGGCTTTCAATATCGTGGTCCCGCCTTTTTCCCAACGGCGATGAAGTACGCGAAGAGCGCGGCTTCGCTTTCTACGACAACCTTATTAACACGCTTGTCTCTGCAGGGATTACCCTTTACATCACCCTTTACCACTGGGATCTTCCGCAAGCCTTGGAAGATAAAGGGGGATGGCGAAACCGGGATACCGTCGCCGCCTTCGGAAAATATGCGGCAGCTGTCGCCGAACACTTCGGCGATCGCGTTAAGCACTTCGCTCCTATTAATGAGCCGTGGTGCGTCGCCTGGCTCGGCCACGGCCTTGGAGTGCATGCTCCGGGAATCTCTGACCGGCCCACCGCCTTTAAGGTGGCCCATCACACCGTTCTCGCCCATGCCACAGCAGTTAACGCGATGCGGGCAGTCCGTGGGGAGTTGAAAATTGGGCCGGTACTCAATCAGGCAAACTATCCCGCCGATGACCCATCTGACCTGGCGCAAGCGCACGCCTCAGATATCTTAGACGCCGTACAAAATCGCTGGTGGATGGATGCCATCTTCTACGGCAAGTATCCGCAGATTTTGATCGACGAGTATGGGGACGAATTCCTCGATGCGATTCTTCCGGGGGATATGGAACTGGCGCAGACCAAGAACGATTGGCTGGGAATCAACTATTACTTTGATACCAGAGTTGGTGCGAGCGATGCAGCCAAGACTGTGCAGTTTGATAACTCTTCACTTTTGGGATTAACAATTGATTCAACGCCGCACGGCGAGCTGACAGATATGGGGTGGCCCATCACCCCCGAGGGGTTAACCTCTATGTTGGTCCGTTGGCATAAGGAATTTGGTGCGAATCTTCCGCAGATATTCATTACAGAGAATGGGTGCGCATATCCAGATGGTCCCGATATCGAGGGCAAGATTCATGATCAGCGCCGCATCTCATATTTGGATAAGCACCTCAATGCGATCTTGGATGCAATCGATCAGGGCGTAAATGTGGGTGGATACTTCCAATGGTCTTTGCTGGACAACTTTGAATGGTCACTTGGGTATCAGAAGCGTTTTGGAATTATCTATGTTGACTACGACTCCCAGGAGCGGCTCTTGAAGGAGTCAGCTCATTGGTACTCTCGGGTAATAAAGACGAACAGTCTATAAAGTATCTCCGTTACCAAATTGTTATTAATTTATAGGGCTTTTAAGCGTTTTTGACCTGCCTCTGACTAGGCCACTCAAGTATTCGCTCTTACAACATACCCACACCGCGGGAATCGATCTTCATGGGGAGATCGGACTGCGATTACCCCTTAAGGAATATAAATATGTCGATTAGCAAAAAAGGTTTGCTTGCTGGCGTAGCCACAGCGACCATTGCGCTTGTTGCAACATTCGTTGCTCCTGCGGCTTATGCTGGAACTTCAGCAGCTGCTTGTGCCAACGTTGGTTCTGGTTATGCCGTTCAAAAGGGCAAGACCGTTGAAGTATTCACATCTGTCGTAGGCGACGAGCTCACACGTTATGCGAAAGCATCTGCTGATTTCACCGCTTGCACAGGTATCAAGATCAACTGGAATGGTTCCGATCAATTCGAAGCCCAACTTCCAGTTCGCGTCGCTGGTGGCACTGCCCCAGATCTCGCTCTCGTTCCACAGCCAGGCTTAATCGCACAGATGGTCGCAACTGGCCAAGCTGTCCCAGCCCCTTCAGCAGTTGTTAACAACATCAACCGCTACTGGTCAAAGAGCTGGCGTAATCTAGGTTCTGTAGGCGGACGATTCTATGCAGCACCTAACTCAGCTAACTTGAAGTCATTGGTTTGGTATTCACCAAAGCAATTCGCTAAGTATGGCTACACCGTCCCAACAACATGGGCAGATATGTTTACACAATCAGACAAGATGGCTGCAGCTGGTCAAACAGCATGGTGCGGCGGTATCGGTTCTGGTGGAGCTACCGGATGGCCTTCAACTGACTGGCTCGAAGAGGTAGTTGTCCGCGAAGCCGGTGCAACTGTCTACAACAACTGGATCGCACACAAGAAGGGTGCATACTTCTCAGATGCTCCAATCATTCACGCAATGAACACTGTGTGGGGCTGGATGGGTAACTCCAAGTATGTTGGCAAGGTTTCGACCATTGCTACAACATCCTTCCAAGATGCAGTCACCGGAATTCCTTCAGGTGGTTGCATGCAGCTTCAGCAGGCATCGTTCATCGCTGCTTCATTGCCAAAGGGTTCTGTTGTTTCGCCAACTGGCGATGCATGGGTTTACTACCTCCCAGGCATCAATCCAGCTGTAACAACACCTGTTGAGGGTGGCGGAGAGTTCTACCTCGCCTTTAACTCAAACAAGGCAACTGTTGAAGTTCAGACCTTCCTCTCAACACCACAATGGGCAGTCAGCCGCATTAAGGCTGCAGGTTCCAACGGTGGTTGGTTGAGCGCTAACAGTGGCGTACCTGCTGCAACGTATTCCAATCCTTTGGATGCTTTGTCTGCTAAGTACCTCTCTGATTCACATTCAACCTTCGTATTCGACGCATCTGACGCTATGCCAGCTGCTATCGGAAACGGGGCTGAATGGACTGGATTCACCGACTGGTTCGCAAATGGAACACCAGTGAAGACAGTTGCTGCAAAGATCGACGCAGCTTGGCCATCAGCAAGCAATTAAGTAAGTAAATAGCAGGTCCAAGTAATGGCGGGGGCCGTAGAGCCCCCGCCATTACTTTTGTAACTAATTCAAGTTAATCTTGCACTTTAATATTCAGTTCAGTAGATGAGAGAGAGTCCATGCCTAGTTTCTGGAGCGAAAATCTTCCCAAGCTTGGTCAAATGTTTGCAGCTATTGCGATCTTTCTTACTGTCCTTGCGGTAATTTTCTTCATCGCTGGTAAAGCAAATGGCAAGAAGCAGCGTCCAATTGCGATTGTTGTATTCCTTGGACCGGCGCTTATCCTTCTCCTCTTTGGTCTGCTTGGTCCGGCCATTCGCACCTTGCTCCTAAGTTTTAAAGGTTCAGCCTCTAAACACTGGGTTGGATTTAACAATTATCAATGGCTATTTACCGATCCGAGCATGCGTATCGTGCTCCGAAATACCGTCTTCTGGATTCTTCTTACTCCTATCGTCACCACCGGCCTGGGACTGCTCCTCGCGATTCTCCTCGATCGCATGCGCCGTGAGTCTGTAGCTAAATCCTTAATCTTTATGCCGATGGCCATCTCTTTTGTTGGCGCCTCGATCGTCTGGGAATTTGTTTACAAGTTCGCAAACCCAAACCAACCCCAGGTTGGGCTGATGTCATCTATCGCCCACCACTTGGGCTTTGAGCCACCCAACTGGCTCTTAACCCAGCCACTTAACACTTTCTTGTTGATGGTTGTCTTCGTCTGGTCGCAGACCGGTTTTGCAATGGTGATCCTCTCTGCAGCTATCAAGAATGTACCTGCAGACATCATGGAGGCATCATCTCTCGATGGAGCAACGGGCTGGCGCTTATTCCGTGGAATCACCTTCCCAATGGTCCGTTCTACCTTCATCGTTGTACTAGCCACCATGGTCGTTGCAACTCTTAAACTCTTCGATATCGTCCGGGCATCGACCGGCGGAAACTTTGGAACATCGGTTCTCGCAAACGAGATGTACTCCGAGACCTTTATCCGTTACGACGCAGGGCGTGGAGCTGCAATGGCGATCGTTCTCTTCTTGCTTGTTATCCCTGTCCTGGTCTACAACATTATGAATCTACGTCGGGAGCGGACAATCGCATGAGCCTGTTAACTCGTAACAAAGCGCCAAAGCTCGCTGAGCCCAACGCTGGCCGTAAACTATTTGGAAGCCGTGGAGCAACCATCACGGTTTGGATCATCGCCATCTTCTGGACAATTCCTACCCTAGGACTATTTACAACATCGTTCCGCCGTAAATCTGATATTTCAGCCAACGGCTGGTGGAATTTATTTATACATCCGCATCTAACCTTGGGTAATTACTCTGCGATTTTCAGCTCAAGCACAGTAAGTGGAATACCTAATGGAATCATGCCTTACGTCATCAACTCTTTTGTTATCACGATTCCCGCTGTCATATTTCCAATCACACTTGCAACAATGGCTGCTTACTGCCTAGCGTGGGTAAAGTTTCGTGGCAGCGATGCGGTTTTCTACGGAATCTTCGCGCTTCAGATTGTTCCAATTCAGGTAGCTCTAGTTCCACTCCTAAATCTCTTCACTGGTGGTGTTCACATTGGTAGCGTGACCCTAGTCCCGGCGCTACACATTGCCGGAAAGTTCCTCGGTATATGGGTCCCTCACACCATGTTTGCTCTACCTTTGGCAATTTACCTATTACACAACTTCATCTCTTCACTTCCGAGAGATCTGATGGAAGCGGCCAATGTTGATGGCGCTAGCCATTTCATGATCTTTCGTCGAATAGTTCTGCCACTCTCGGTTCCGGCAATTGCGGCTTTCACGATCTTCCAATTTCTCTGGGTGTGGAACGATCTTCTCGTTGCGCTTACATTCACAGGAGGAACTGAAGGTATCGATCCACTCAACAACAAGCTTGCGGGACTTGCTGGAACATGGGGAAGTCACTGGGAGCTATTAACTTCCAGCGCCTTCGTCACAATTCTCGTGCCGCTCGTTGTCTTCTTCTCACTCCAGCGTTATTTCGTAAGAGGCTTGCTCGCCGGTTCTGTTAAGTAGCTAGCGCTGTAACCAGACGGTTGTGTTGGCTGCGATAGACAACCGACCCTCGCGATGTGAGCTTCCGCTTGCCGATTCAAGCAAGATCGATCTTCCTGAAATCGCAATCTCTACAGTCGTTTCGTTTGTATTTACAACCACCTCTAGCCCAGGTTCGCGCGTAAAGTGCATAACTCCCTCTGGTGCCTCGACCCAAGTTGGAACTCCCTCTCCTCCCAGTGCTGGATGGGAGTGGCGCAGCGAAAGGCTCTTCTTATAAAGAGCCCAGCTACTAGCTGAATCTTTCGCTTCAACGTCCATTGCATACTGTGCCCAATCGGTTGGTTGCGGCAACCAAGGAGTACCGGTGCCATAACCGTAATTAGGTTGAGTGGAATCCCAAGGCAAGGGGACCCTGCACTCATCGCGCCCCTTGTCGGTACCGCCGCTGCGAATAAAAGCTGGATCTTGTCGCGCGCTATCGGGAAGATCTGCGCTCGGTAGTCCAAGTTCTTCACCCTGATAAATATAAATTCCGCCTGGCAATGAATGAGTCAGCATTGCGAGCGCACGAGCTTTTCGAACGCTACCGATACGGGTCACAACGCGAGGAGTGTCATGGTTGTTAAGTACCCAAGTGGCAGGCGCTTTTACATCTACCAGCTCTGCGAGAGTACGTTCGATGCTGGCTTTCATCGCCGTTGCATCCCAACCCAGCATCATGAAATTGAAATTAAAGACCTGATTGAGTTCATCTGCTCGCACATATCGGGCGGCTCGGCTCGAAGGATAAACAAATGCTTCGGCTACCGCCATTCGATCTCCTGGATACTGATCAAGAATCCGGCGCCACTTTCGATATATCTCGTGCACTCCTTCGCGATCAAAGAATGGAATATCGCCCAACAATCCAGCTCTTTCACTCTCGCTTATCTCCAAGAAATCTAAGCGCAACGCGTCAACCAAGCGCTCTGGGTCGCGATGGTCAACCAAAATATCTTCTTTTACAGAGCCATGAGCGACATCGATGCGAAAGCCATCTACTCCAAGGTCGAGCCAGAAGCGCAGAGTCTCTTCAAAATCTGCAGCGACATCCGGGTTGTTCCAGTTGAGATCTGGTTGGCTGGAATCAAAGAGATGGAGATACCACTGTCCATCGGGAGTTCGGGTCCATGCAGGACCCCGAAAGATTGAGATCCAGTTATTGGGTGGGATCTCGCCATTCTCACCTCGACCATCGTAGAAATGGAAACGGGATCTGGCGATCGAACCCTTGGGGGCGGAAAGCGCCTCTTTGAACCAGCGGTGCTCGGCTGAAAAGTGGTTCGGCACAATATCGGTGATGAATTTAATCCCGTGGGAGTGAGAAGCATCGATCAGCTCTTTAGCATCTGCGAGCGTTCCAAAGCGGGGGTCCACATCTCGGGGGTTAGAGACGTCATAACCGCCATCTTTATTGGGAGATGAATAAAAGGGACTGAGCCAGATGGCATCCACTCCGAGCTCTGCCAGATATGGCAATCCAGCAATCACACCTTGCAGATCGCCTTCGCCATCGCCATTGCTATCACGAAAGGAACGCGGATACACCTGATAGATCGCGGCATCACGCCACCAGACTGGAGAATTCATGTAGCAATCCTAGCGATACGGGCTCATGGATTAAGATCTCACTATGACCTTTGTGAAGCGCACCGAACTTCAAATGTTTGATGGTCGACAGATTTTTTATTATGACCGAGAATCTATCGCCCGTACCGCAATTGATTCACGGCCCTTTGAACCCAGGCCCCTTCCAGGCGATATGCGCGAAGATATTCTCACCGGTGAATGGGTCGCTATGGCAGCCCACCGCCAAGCACGTGCCTTCTTGCCTCCCAAAGAGTTCTGCCCACTCTGTCCAACCAAGAGTGATTTCGGTACCGAGGTGGCTGACTCCACTTTCGAGGTCGTAGTTTTCGAGAACCGCTCTCCATCTTTTTCCGCGCCATCAGATCAGCTCCCTCCTGAAACCATCCAAGCACTCGGCCGTTGCGAAGTCGTTGTCTTTTCCGATCAGCATGAAGGCAGCTTTGGAAACCTAGACCTAGCGCAGATGCGCACAGTCTTATCGGCATGGATTGATCGCACCCGTGAAATCTCTCAGTTGCCATATGTGGAACAGGTATTTGTCTTTGAAAACCGAGGTGAGGAAGTTGGAGTCACGCTCAATCATCCGCATGGGCAGATCTACTCGTACCCATTTATAACTCCTCGGACAACCAAGATGCTACAGGCTGCGCAAGCACATTTCGATAAAACAAAAACACCTCTACTCACTAGTGTTATTGCCCGCGAAATCAAAGATGAAGTTCGTGTAATTGCACAGAATGAACATTGGATCGCCTATGTTCCTTTTGCAGCTCGTTATCCATTTGAAATTCATGTAGCGCCAAAGGTATTCGTTCCAGATCTTGCCGAGCTGACTGATGCCGTAGCAGATGCATTCCCAGAAGTTGCTAAAGAGGTGCTGCTGCGCCTGGATGGAGTCTTTGGAATCCCCATGGCCTATATCGCAGCATGGCATCAAGCGCCGGTGCGCACCGGTCGTGATGTATTAGGTTTACATTGGCAAATAACGAGCATCCGGCGCGCGCCCGGAAAGCTTAAGTACTTAGCTGGCTCGGAAGCAGCTATGGGGGCTTTCATCATGGACCTTGAGCCGGAGCAATCAGCTGCGCAATTAAGAGACGTTCAGCTCTAACCAAGCCATCTCGAGCTCTTCGTATTCTCGCTGTAAATTCTCTTGTTCGGTATGCAGTTCTATCAATTTATTGTGGTCGGCGGTCACTGAATTAAGCTCAGCTGTAATCTCATTCATTCTCGCTAGGCGACGTTCCATCTGCTTTTCCAAGCGGGCGATCTCTTTCTTGAGAGCTTTCTGCTCCAGAATGCTCGACTCTTTCTTGGCGCCGGATTCTTTATTGGAGGAAGATAAAGCAGAGCGTCGCATTTCCAGATATTCATCGATCCCACGCGGCAAATCTCGGAGAGACTTATCACCGACCAACCCAACGAAGGTGTCGCATACTCGTTCGAGGAAATAACGATCGTGCGAAATAACCAAGAGGCTGCCACCGAAAGAATCTAATAAATCTTCGAGTGCGGTGAGAGTTTCGACATCAAAATCGTTGGTTGGTTCATCTAGCAGTAGAACATTGGGACTATCCATGAGTAGGCGCGTGAGTTGTAAGCGGCGGCGCTCTCCGCCAGATAGTTCTCCCACCGGGGTCCACTGTTGATCCTTATTAAACCCTAAGCGTTCGCACAGTTGGCTGGCAGAAAGTTCTTTTCCATTTCCCAACTGCACGCGATTTGCCACTTTTTCTACTGCTTCTAATACTCTCCAGGTGGGATCCAGTTCTTCCAGGTGTTGCGAGAGATAAGCAGCTTTAACGGTAACACCGGTAATGAGCTTGCCGGCAGATATCTTTCCTTCGCCGTTTAGTACCTTCATAAGAGTGGTCTTGCCGGCGCCATTGACTCCAACAATTCCGATGCGATCGCCTGGGCCAATATTCCAATAGATCTTCTCGAGCAATTCTAAATCGCCCGCCTTAATGGTGGCTTGGTGCAATTCATAGACGGTATTACCTAAACGATTGGCGGCGAAATTGAGGAGTTCTGCTTCGTTTCGTGGTGGCGGTTCGTTCGCAATCAAAGTATTTGCAGCATCGATACGAAACTTAGGTTTTGAAGTCCTCGCAGGTGCACCGCGTCGAAGCCAGGCCAACTCCTTGCGAATCAGCATGTTGCGTTTGCTATCTTCAACTGAAGATTGACGAGATCGTTCAGCTTTAGAGAGTACGAATGCTGAATAACCGCCTTCGTATTCCAGAACCTTGCCCCCGACTACTTCCCAGATCTGATCTGAAATCTCATCCAAGAACCAACGATCGTGTGTGATAACCACGACCGAGAGGCCAATGCGCGACTTTAAATGTGAGGCGAGCCAAGCCACACCTTCAACATCCAGATGGTTTGTTGGTTCATCGAGCAAGATGAGATCGAGATCTGAGACCAGCAGTTTGGCTAAGTTGACCCGGCGGCGCTCTCCGCCAGAGAGGGAGTGGAATTTACGGTCGAGTAGATCATCGCTATGGCCATCGAAGAGGCCTTGGAGCACCTCACGGATACGACTGTTGCTAGCCCATTCATGTACCGGTAAGTCGCCTAGGACGACCTCTCGGATCGTTGCTCCAGCGGCTGCGTTATCGGCCTGGCTCAGTATTCCGATGTGAACTGCATTGGATTTAGCGACGCGACCTTCATCGGGTTCTAGAGTGCCCGCCATTATCTTCAAGAGCGTGCTCTTACCATCGCCGTTGCGGCCAACCACACCAATCCGCTCACCTTGAGCGACGCCGAGTGAGACGCCATCCAAAAGTGGGCGGATATCGAAGGCTTTCGAGACCGACTCTAAGTTAAGTAAATTCACTGCCCTTAGTCTGTCACGGATTGACCTTTTAAGAATTCGAAGGTGCTGATCCCAAGGTAACGCTAACCACCTTGCTGCCGCCGGTTGGAAGGGTCACGGTTATCGAGACGGTACTTCCAGGAGCATAAGCACGGATGCGAACAATGGCGGTTTCTGCATCTGGGATTCGACTGCCACCAATATTGGTGATGATCGCGCCCACTGGAATTCCAGCCTTTTCTGCTGCACCACCTGATACAAGTTGAGAGATGCTGGCTCCGACCCCGGTGTAGTTCTGGTTGAAGTAGACCCCGAGAACTGGCCTGGTTGATGTATGTGTTGGACTTGTAATGATCTCATTGATGGTGCGTTGTGCCTCATTCACTGGAATCGCAAATCCAAGCCCAATTGAACCTGCCGTTGTACCTGTAGAAGCATTAGATGCAATTGCGCTATTAATACCGATCATCCGCCCTTGGGAGTCGGTGAGGGGACCGCCTGAATTACCCGGATTGATAGCAGCATCGGTTTGAATCGCATCAACATAAGACTGGGTTGTTGCGTTAGAACTCTGGGTGGTTACGGGCCGGTTTAGGGCTGAAACAATTCCTGCAGTCACAGTTCCTGTTAATCCGAGTGGTGATCCAAAAGCGATAACGGGATCCCCAATAGAGATTGTAGAAGAGTCGCCCATTGCGATGACTGGGAGATTAGGGGTTGCGACATGAAGGACAGCAAGGTCATATGAAATATCGCGGCCAACAAGGGTCGCTGGAACCTTTGTTCCATTATTCAAATCTATGTTTAGTGTGTAAGGATTTCCGGCAACAGTAAGCGCATCGATCACGTGATTATTTGTGACAATATACGTACCTGTTGAATCTGATTTAATAATTTCACCGGAACCAGTATCACCAGAACCCGTACTGTCGAGAACATCAACCGTAACAACCGAAGGTGCAACTTTATTGATGATGTTCTTTAATGAGCCATTGCCCAGACTTACTACGGTGCGATTTCCCGTACATGTTCCAGTTGTGCTCGCATAGAGAGCGCCTGTGTTGTTATCGGCGCAAGCTGTGACGACACTTGATGACGTCAAACTATTAGCGGCGGTGGCTACTCCACCGATTGCGGTAGCTCCAGCTATGAAGCCGATGGCGAGCTTAGAGATCGTGCTCAGGCCATTGATCTTCTGGAAGATTGACATCAAATTATCCCTTTCGTCATTTAAGTATCTAGGGGCCATTTAAGCCGTTAGACCCTAAATAATACGCAATGGTTCCTAAGAGTTCTCTGAGAGCGTTTCCGGGAGCTCCATCTGCCTGACCGCGGGTATCGCAAGCAGGATCACGATCACGAGAAGTGAAACCGCAGCAAAGACAAGCATCGTATGGCTCACGCCTAAAACGCTAGCGAGGGGAGCGGCTATCGCCAGCCCAACGGGGCGCAAGAGCATCGTTCCCATTCCGTCGAAGGCAGAAGCGCGAGATAGGGCTTCGCGTGGAATTGTCCGTTGGAAAGCGGTGCCCCAGAGCGCACCCCAAAGGTCGAGGGTGATGCCCCAGAAGAAGGCGCTAATACAAATAACGACCAAAGGCTCGGGTTTGGAGAGAACCAGCAGATAGGCAGTCACCGTCAAGGAGATCAACGTTAGAAATCGCATCTGGTAGCGAATCTTTATTCTGATAGCTACTAGCGAACCGACTACATATCCGATTGATTCACAGGTGAGCACAATCGCCCATGATTTGGCACCGTGAAAGTACTTGAGTGCGATAACAGGGCCGAGAACATCCTGGGCCCCCGCCCAGACCATGACAACAAAAGAGAAGCCGGCCACGGTGATAACTATCCACGGAAATGAGGAGAAGACCCGCCAACCTTCGCGCATATCGGCTCGAACAGTGCTCCCCGTTTCTGCGCGAGCAGGGGTGAGGTGTCTAAAACTAATAACTAGTGTCCCCGAAATTATAAAAGTTATGGCATCTATAAAGAGTGCAACGGTGCTGCCGAATGCACTAATCAAATATCCACCGACAGCCGTGCCACTTATAAGTGCAAAGTTGGCAATGAATTGATTTATCGCATTTCCCTGCTGTAACTGCTCCTCGGGTAGGAGCGCTGGAAGAGCGCCAGAGAAAGCCGGCCAAAATATTCCCCACATCAAACCAAATCCAATATTTGAAAATAGCAGAGCTGCAATCGGAACGTGGCCAAGGTGAAAGAAGTAGACCTGCACCATGAGGACAATGCCACCTGTTATATCTGCAATCGCCAACATTTTAAATCGGCCGTACTTATCCGCGATAACACCACCAAAGGGGAGCATGCAGAGCAAGGCCACCGTCAACGCCCCCAAAACAAAACCTAACTCCTTGGCGCTGCCATGGGGCAAGTGCAAAATTCCAAAGGCGAGCGCAATGGGACCCATCCCATTACCAAAATTAGAGATGAAGCGCGCTAGATAAAATCTCTTGATATACCGATGGCCAAGAGTGGTTCGAACGGTCATTTTGTTGTTTTAGTCTCAATATCTTTGAGGACGCGATGGATATCAGAAGCTATTTGCTTTAATTCGATGATCTCTTGTTGATTAAGGGCGCGCGCTTCCTTAGCTAATTCGAATTCACCAAGTGAGGCGGTATGGGTTTCGGTGATCTTCTTCTCTACCGATGCAGAGGCAACATTCTGCCCAACCATGATAATTGAGAGAAGAACTAGTTGTAAGAAAGTTTGGGCGACCCAGGCGACGATAGTTATCAAGTTTCCGGTATTAAGAGCGGCAGGCAGTGATATCAATGCGATAATGGCAAAAATATAGGCACACCACATCGTGGCTACGCCAGAGGTAATCTTTGCCGCTAAGCCAGCATTAAATGCATTAACTCTTTGGAGAATCTTTTTGGGCATGAATGAAGTTTAATGAAGTTGAACTAATTCACCCCGCACATACTTATGAGTCGCTTGACCTCTTAAGACATGCACACCGCCAACTCCGTGTACGGCGAAGAACAGCGTTTCAAAGTTAGTTCGAGGATCTAAACCTGCTACCGCTGCGGTCATCTCATCGACCCCTATGACACAGACTCCTTCTGGTGCGTGGACCATCAACTTCGCTGCGCTATCTGGAATCCAACCGAAGAATTTGTTGTAGTGCGGGATGGTGCGCAGCGTGGGAAGGAGATTGAGTCCTGGCGTTCCAACCGCACTCTGCTTGCGAAAATTTGGGATATCGCCCGAAAGCGCCATCGCACCTGCGCTGCACCCCGCGAGGGCGCTACCGCTGCGCCAGTTGCGTTCGATCGCCTCCCAAACAGGCGTGTTTATAAGTGAGGTGGCCAGGTAAGAAGGATCGCCACCAGATATATAAATAAGTCCAGCACCTTCTATCTGCGCCGCCAGGTCCTCGCGCATCGCATCGCTCCGGGAAAATACTGGAAGGAAAACCTGTTCTGTATTTAACCGCTCTGCTTGCGCTGCACCTAACTCTTCCCAATAACGTAGGCGACCAACGCTTTCGCGACCCGCGGCAAGCGGCAACTGCACATATCGGTTCTTTAGACCACGTTCTATACCGCTTCTCAGCAAATCGCCCTCTAGGTCAGCCATTTCGGGCAGGTATTCACCAGAACCCACCAAGGCGAGAGCGCCGACGTGATCCATGCAGTGACTCTAGTCGGTAAGATTCGCGCCATGCGCTTTAGGAGAGTTACCGCGACAATCTCCATCGCAATAACCCTCCTCGCCCTCTCATTCAATTTCTTCGAGAAGACGGCGGGCAGCGCTATTCCGCGCTCTAACGTTCTTAAAGGCAGCAAACAATCCACAGGTGGGGATACCAATATCCTCTTACTCGGTCTGGATTCGCGGCGCGATGCCAACGGAAATGACCTTCCGCGCAAGTTGCTCGATTTGATGCACGTTGGATCGAGCTCCTCGATAGGTGGCTACAACACCAACACCATGATTTTGATACATATCCCTGCTGGCGGTAAGAGCGCCGTCGCCATTTCAATACCGCGCGATGATTATGTGGCGGTTGAAGGGTGGGGGATGCAGAAGATTAAAGAGGCCTACGGGTTGGCCAAATACACCTCTGAGAACGCGCTGATCAAACAAGGTGTCCAAAACCCACAGCGCGAAAAACTGAGTCGTGATGCTGGCCGCACCGCAACTATCTCAACAATTTCTAAACTGCTCAACGTTCCGATTGATCATTTTGCAGAGGTCAATCTGGTTGGTTTCTACGACCTCGCCACTGCTCTCGGAGGTATTCAGGTCTGCCTCAATCGCGCGGTAAATGATGCCCAATACTCGGGAGCAATCTTTCCCGCTGGACTACAGACCATCACCGGCGTACAGGCTCTGCAATTTGTGAGACAGCGCCATGGTCTTCCAAATGGCGATTTAGATCGCACCCATCGCCAACAAGCATTTATTACAGGAGTGATCACAAAATTCCGCACGCAGGGCATCTTCGGAGATCTTGGTAAATTGCAATCGCTGCTAACCGTTGCAAAGAAGGATGTCGTGATTGATGCTGGATGGGATGTTCTTGGTTTCTTGCCTCAGGCCAAAGCGCTTACCGGCGGTCACATAACTTTCCATACCCTGCCTATCGAAGGCTACGCTCTTCGCAACAAGCAGGAAGTCAATATCATCGATATCCCAACGGTACAAAAATTTGTTCACGATCTCTTCTATCCAGCTCCAAAAGTCACGACTTCTCCCAAGCCTGGTGCGAGTGTGAGCCCTAGTACGACGCCAAAACCTAAACCCACTAAATTTAACTTTGCACATTTGGCTAATGGATCTTCCGTTGCGGGTTCTGGAATTCCGTGTGTTAATTAATGTATATAGCCTTAGCTGTCTTGGTGGGAACACTCACAGCAGCGCAATCGCGATTTAATGGCGAACTCTCCTTTCAAATCCATAATGGAATCGCCGCGGGTTTAATCTCAAATACAGTGGGATCTGTCGTATTGATAACGATTGCCCTGCTCTTTAAAAAGGAACGCGAAGGTATTTCGCGCACTATCGCCGCGGTCAGATCAGGACGTCTGGCTTGGTGGGAGATGCTCGGGGGTCTCGGGGGCACCATATTTCTTTGCACACAAGGTGTAACAGTCCCAGAAGTGGGAGTTGCTATCTTCACAATTTCACTTGTCGGAGGGCAAACCGCTTCTTCGCTATTGGTCGATAAAATCGGCTTAACGCCATCCGGTAAAAAACCAGTTACATTTGCGCGGATATTGATAGCTGCGGTGACTCTTCTCTCCGTGTCAATTGCGGTCTATCCAGATTTGAGCAACTCTACATTTAAGGTTTTGCCGATTTTGCTTGCTATCATCGCTGGGATAGTTGTTGCTTTTCAACAGGCAATCAACGCTCGAGTAAATGTAGTTTCAGAACGCCCATTAGCGACGACGTTCTTCAATTTTATTATTGGAACGTTCTTCTTGATTATTGCCTTAGCAATAAATATGAGTCGGGGCGGAACTATTGGCCGACTTCCGACGACTCCATGGTTGTATCT